>ERZ808035.24-NODE-24-length-216535-cov-6.157107_pt1 | contig 216535 bp, 162 predicted proteins | sample MGYA00380189_ERZ808035 | MGnify/ENA primary metagenome ERZ808035 (study PRJEB31490, sample SAMN06133407) | mouse gut metagenome | isolation source: M5_1 | host: mice | place: China: Chengdu | collected 2015-05 ... | reverse complement strand
GTTTGTGCCTTTTTTATGGACTAAAGTATTGATTTTTCAAGGTTCAGCACACCAATCGGTGTGGGAAGTTTGAGTAAATTACTTGAATCCTTTATTCCTCCGGATAAAAATCCGACATGATCAGCCTGATCGCATATTCTACATAAGTCCTCCGTCCTTCCGCCGTCAGATGGATACCGTCTTCCAGGCATTTATCTGCAGTGTAGGTATTAATGCCGCTCTCTTCCATAGCGTTATAGAAGATCACATTATCCTGCTTATGCTGATCCGCAACATATCCTGCCCCTCTGGAAAAGTCCACAAGCGTGCCGTAACCGTAATTCTGGCTGTATGCATCACCCACAAACGTCTCACCATTATAGAACTGGCAGAAATGCGGTGCGATCAAAAGGATCTTGGCGTCCGGAAATCTCTCCCGCAGCAAAACCACCGCCGTATTCAATGCCCCCGAATACGTATGTGTATCGCTCACGGACAGTGTATCACCGTTGGACAGGTATTTACTCTGGGGAATCTGTCCGGTGAGGAAATCATTGATTCCGTATTCAATCACGAAATAATCCGTCTTGCTGAAATCACATTCCTTGAGGATCTCTCCCGCCCGGTATCCCTCAAAGATCTCCGGACCGATATTGCCGATGATGGCATTCACCACACCCAGAAGCCCTCTGGACTCCCAGTTGGCAAAATTATACTGTTCCTTGGGCAAAAGTGCCGCCGTGGTACCACCCATGGCCATATTATACACTTTGGCATTACATGCATCGGAGATCAGGGACGCAACACCGCCGTCTTCACGGTCATTGTCTATGATGCTGTCTCCCATAAAGACGATCTGCATATCGTACTTTTTCTCTTCTTCCACGGAATTAGCGGATATGGATGCATCACCTGCCGCTTCACTGACGGTGTCTGCACCCTGATCTGTACTGTCACTTCCCGTATCGGTACTGGTCAGCGTTTTCTCATTATTCTCCGTGCTGTTCTGCTCGCCGCCCACTGCCTCCACAGATTCCGTCCCCACATTGGGGCCGTCTTTTAACTGATTCCATTCCTCTTTCAATTCCTGTACCGTCTGATGGTTCTCTTCTTCCAGTGCCAGCCTCTCCTTCTGCATCCTGACCTGCGCCTGTCCGTAAAAAATCTCTATTATCGCCAGCACGCAAAAACCGATCAGGATCGTTAGTAATATGGCATTCCCGTTATTCTTTCTGTTTCTTCTCGTCTCTCTGCCGTCCATTTTTCACTCCTGCCTTTCTTAACCGTTTACCGGCATTATGTACCTGTACGTAGATACCTTTTTATGTCCATCCGGCCTGTCTTGCTTTACCGGAAGAACTGCTGTCCCTTTTTACATATTTCATCTTCTTTATCAACCATACCACTTTTTTTATGTCTTGAGTAGGTTTCCATTTTTTATTAACAAAAACTTCCGTAAATCTTAAGAATTATAAAATCTCTGCCCCAGTCCTACATTCATCGTGCAAATTTCAGCCATACCGTTATATTTCATCTGTATTTCTTCCCAATTATAGTATATAATAAAAAAGCTTTCATTATGCATGATATCTTTACCCTTCCATGTTCATTTACTAACTGAAAGGAGCAGTGTCCATGTCGCTCATCGCACCGGGCTCCGAGCCTGCAGGTATGCCGCCTGTACTGCCCGGCGGTCCGAAACACGGCAAACGCATACATACATTTTCATTATCTTTCCCCCTTGCACAGCGGCTGTTTTTCCTGTGCTTCCTTGTTTTGTTCTACTGCGTGGAACTGCTGTGGATCAAACCTGTGGACGGAATCAATGACGACTGGGGCATGTACAGCACCCTATCCGGCGCATACCTTGGCTATCCGGACGCCCATGTGCTTTTCTTCCTGTACCCTCTTTCCTGGTTTCTGTCCAAATTATATGAACTGTGCAGCTTCATTCCCTGGTACGGCCTGTTTCAGCACGGTGTACAAATCGCCTGTCTGTACGCGATCTACCAGCGGAGTATGCAGATCTGGCGGCGGCATGATCCTGAGGAGACTTTCGTCAAGCCGGCACTGACTCTGCTCTGCATCCTTTTTTTCATCGTAGATCTGAATGTGCTCTCCGAGGCCCAATATACTACCACTGCCGGGGTGGCTGCTGCTGCTGCGCTTTTCTGCTTCTGCACCGCAAAAAGCAGCACTTCCGTAGGCGCTTTTCTGTGGAGTAATGTACCTGCTTTTATCTTTGCCTGGATCTCTTTCAGCATGAGGCAGAATATCTTCTATCTGATGCTTCCCGCCGCCGGTATGCTCTGGCTGTCCAAATGGATCCTCTCCTGGCGGAGCGGCAGCAGCCACACCGCCTGCAAGATGCTTGTATTTGCCCTGATCCTGCTGACCGGCATGGGAACTTTATACGGACTCAACGCCCTTGCATACGCAGAACAACAGTGGTCCGATTTTCGAAAAATCAACCACTACAGGGAACGGGTAGGCGACTTCTACACCTGGCCGGAATACGAAGAGTGCGCGGATGCCCTCACAGAGCTGGGCATCACGGAAGACGAATACACCTACAGACGAAACGGCGCTCCCTATATCGGTTACGGCATGTCCGTGGAAGACTGGAAGCAGATGCATGATATTGCCAGAAAATGCTATCTTGACCGCACCGGGTTTACAGACCGGCTGAAAAATATCGTCACCGGCACACTCACCGTTTTCCTCTATGAAAACGGTATGCAGCCCGCCAACTTTCTGGCACTGCTGCTGCTGGCCGTGACGCCGGTGCTGATTCTTGTGCACCGCAACCGCAGCGCAATGCTTGTATATCTGTTCTATCTGTTCGGCCGGACGGTGAGCTGGGGTTACGTTCTGTATGAAGGCCGCTTTCCGAAGCGGATCATCCAGCCGCTGATCACTGTGGACTATGCAATCCTCTTCGGTATCCTGCTGGGCTTCAACCTGCTCCGGCTGGAACATGCCAGACGCTACAGATTCATACTGCCCGTGGTCTTTCTTCTGAGCGGCGCCTCACTGGTCATGACATACAATAACGTACAGAGTCAGTACCGCTGCCATCAGGAAACCTGGGAAGAACTGAAGGCATACTGCCATGCCCGCCCGGATCATTTTTACATATGGACTTATAATTCAGGAACATTGGAAAATTACTGCGAATCGCCTTTTGATATGACTCTGGACACATACAATAACTTTTTCTATACAAACTGGGGTGTTTCTCTGAATCCCAACAGCCGGACGAAGCTCACCGCCCACGGCATCGGAGAGTTCGGGCAGGACGTGGTCAACAGCGAAAACACCTTCTTTATCTTACAGGATGCCCCCTACAACGATGAGCACCCTGTAATCATGTACTTCCGGCACACCTATGATGCACACAGCGAGGTTGTGGACACTTTCAAGGCCGGTGACACCACTTACATGGTGTACCGGCTGCGCCGGAACTGACGTACTGTTTTCCGATCAGGCAATCCTGATTTCATACGTTTTCTGTGCAGTCCGGAACTGCCTTATATAAGCCGCCCGGAGCAGGCAGTGCGGCAGCATCGTAAAAGCCGCCTGTCTGTCATGTTTTATTCACTCTTCTGGTCACCAGCGTCAGCCGGTACTCAAAATCTCTGCGGTTCTTGAGCGCCATATTGGAAAGAATCAATCCTGCGAAAAAGGACTGGACTGCCGCAAGCCCGATAAATCCGCAGACAAACAGCGTCGGGAAACGCATTACCAGACCGGTCTCAATATATTCGATCAGTATCGGAATAAAAAGAAGTACCGCAATCACCGTAAGGACCGCCGAACAGATACCGAAAAATCCAAAAGGCTTATAATCCCGGTAAAGCTTCAGGATCGTATGCAGCACCTTGAAACCGTCGGAAAATGTATTAAGCTTGGACTCGCTTCCTTCCGGTCTGTCACGATAGTCCACGATCACATTCTCGATCTGCAGATTGTTATAGACCGCATGGATGGTCATCTCCGTCTCAATCTCAAACCCGGTGGACAACACCGGAAATGTCTTCACGAATCCGTAGCTGAAAGCACGGTATCCGGTCATGATATCCTTGATCTCACAGTTAAAAAGCCTGTTGATGCTGCTGCGCACGATGGAATTGCCGAAATTATGAAAAGGCCGTTTGTTCTCCGTAAAATACGTGGAAGAAAGCCTGTCCCCCACTACCATGTCCGCATTGTGGCCAAGCACCTTGTCCGCCATCTCGCGGGCATACTCCATAGGATAAGTGTCATCGCCGTCCACCATGATATAGCACTCCGCCTCGATTTCCCGGAACATACGCCGGATCACATTTCCTTTCCCCTGCATATGCTCATACCTGACCACCGCTCCCGCCTCTTTTGCAAGTTCCACAGTCCGGTCACTGGAATTATTGTCATACACATAAACCACTGCCTCCGGCAGCGCGCTCTTCGCGTCCTTCACCACCTTGGCTATGGTTTTCTCCTCGTTATAGCACGGAATCAAAACCGCTATTTTATCCATTGATTCAATACACCTTTCCACATTTTATCGCAGCAGCATACAAAATTCCGTTAAACAAGTCTGTCCTGAATCCTGCAGGATATTCTCAGAGGCAGCCCTGATGCCAGACACAAATTGGAGATTTGCGTCGCTCCGTCGCATAAACGCTCCCGAATGGAGCTTAACATCAATAACAAACTGCTGCTTATTTTAACATTTTACCATATAAACCGCCAGAGTGCCATCTGATTTTCGAATTACCTCCCGCTTCCTTTGCCTACTGCTAAAATCCCTGATAAATAAACTCACCGGCACTGTATCCAGGCCCATAGCACCCCAGCAGAATCACGCAAAAGATCAGTGCGTACCAGATCAGCCAGCGTACCGGCAGCGGTCGTTTCGCGATCCTGTCACGGACCGATCCTTTCTGCTGCAGCTTCGACACCGACAGCAAAAGAAACAGCGCCGCCACGGTTATGCCTGCCTCAATCCAGTCCAGTCCAAGCCCGAAAAGCCCGCCGTTCCAAAGGATAGAAGGATTCCATACCGATACCGCTCTGCCCAGCATGGCAAACGCATCCCCCGTGGATGCCGCACGGAAAAACAGGTCTCCGATGCAGACAAGGAAAAAAGTACGCACAATACGGATTCCTGTAATCATCCTGCCCTTCTGATCGATCTTCCACTTCTCCATCAGATGTGCACAGGGCGGCGCAAGCAGTTCCTCCATCACAATATAAAACCAGTGCAGAAGCCCGGAGCCAATGACAAACTTCCAGTCACCGCCGTGCCAGATTCCCACCGTCAGCCACAGAAGAAACATGGCCGCAAAAGTTGCATACTGTTTTCCCTTCTTCTTGCCGAACTTCTCCCGCCAGGATTTGTTCAGATTCGTAAAGAAAGAAGTACGAAGCACCGGATAGAACACATACTCCTTCATCCACACGCCCAGCGTAATATGCCATCTGCGCCAGTATTCTGCAATACTGCTGGAAAAGAAAGGCGTCCGGAAGTTCTCCGGCAGAAGGATTCCCAGACTCTCCGACATTCCCAGCACGATGTCCATACATCCGGAAAAATCGGTGTAAAGCTGAAACGCATAACAGGCCGTGGCCACCCAGATATATGCCCCCGGATACTCCCCGTATGCGCCGTACACCGTATCTACCAGCGTTCCCAGCCGTTCCGCGATCACCAGTTTCTTAAAAAAACCCCACAGCATACGCTGTAAGCCCCTTGTCACCTTACCGTAGTCAAAAGCATGCGGCTCGAAAAACTGCTCCCCATCCTCCCTGTAGCGCAGGATCGGCCCGGAGATCACCACCGGAAAATACATCCCGTACAGCATCATCTTCAGGTAATTCCTCTGAGGCTTTGCAATGCCGTAATACACGTCCACCACATAGCCCAGCAGAGAAAAGGTATAGAAAGACACCCCCAGCGGAATCAGGAAGTCCACGCTCCTGATCAGTTCTTCGGAACTGCCGAACAGTCTCGCGATACCATCAATCGTATAAATACCGAAATTCACATATTTCAGCACAACAAGAATACCAATGTTGACCAGCACAGTCATTAGCAGGGTCAGCTTTCGTCTCTTTATCTCCTGCTGCGGCGCAGTGGACAGCAGACGAACTCCTGCATAACAGGCCGTCACCGACACCAGCGGATAGAGGATCAGCATACCGTTGCCGCTCAGCAGATAATATGCCACGCTGCAGACGAGAAGCAGTGCCCACTGCAGCCTGCCGGGAATCACATAGTACAAGATTAAGATTGCCGCAAAAAAACATAAAAAGTTAAACGATGTAATACCCATAAATACAGCCTTTCCTTCTGATCTCCTTCACTGCCGTGCCGTATGAAGCCGCCGTCTGACACAGATTCGTACTTTGCAGCCTTCATCCATTGCATTGCTCTTCGGCCTTCCTTTTCTATTTTACCGTTTACGACCACTTTTACAATACATTTTTACACTTTTTTACCCCTCATACCAGAAATAAGAAAAATATGGTATTTTTTCCTCAATATGGTATAATGTCCACGACAACCATACATCCTAAATTTAATGAGGTGAAGATTGAAAATTTAAATTTTCAATCGCGGGATTTGTGTCTTCGCGCTGCTTGCCACAAACTCGTTCATGCACAGAAAGCAGCGCCAAAATGGAGTGCATCATGCTTTTTAATTCTGTTTCTTTTGCGGTATTTATCGTTGCCGCATTCATTTTATATTATCTCGTACCGCATAAGTACCGGTGGGTTTTCCTGCTGGCTGCAAGCTATGGCTTCTACATGAACCTGCAGGTCGGCTACGGGCTTCTGCTGTTTGGAGCCACCGCCCTCACTTATCTGCTGGCGCTTAAGCTGGAAGCTGCTTCCGGCTTAAGAGCAAAAAGGCTGTGCCTGCTTGGCGGTATCCTGCCTCTGGTTCTGCTGCTTCTTTTTTATAAGACGGCGGGACCTGTGATCGACCGGTTAAACACGCTGATCGACGCAGGCCGGCTTGCCATGCAGCCCTTCACCGTGAGGATTCTGCTTCCCGCCGGTGTGTCTTTCTACTTTTTCCAGTCCATGGGATACCTGATCGATGTCTACCGCGGTAAGATCAGGGCAGAGCGGCATTTTGGATACTACGCCCTCTTCGTGTCTTTCTTCCCCCAGCTTCTCGCCGGCCCCATCGGACGGGCGGACAGCCTGCTGCCCCAGTATAAGAAAGAGCGGCCTTTCGTCTATGAAAACGTAACCTATGGTTTAAAACTGATGGCCTGGGGATATTTTAAAAAACTGGTGATCGCCGATGTCTTTGCCGGTGTCGTAAACAAAGTATACGATCAGGCGCAGTCCTATGTGGGACTGGTCTTTATCGTTGTGACTGTTATGTTTGCCATTGAGATCTACTGCGACTTTTCGGGTTATTCCGATATCGCCGTGGGCTGCGCAAAGCTTTTTGGCATCGAGCTGATGACCAATTTCAAAAGCCCCTATTTTTCCTTTTCCATCCGGGAATTCTGGAGCCGCTGGCATATTTCGCTGTCCACCTGGTTTCGGGACTATGTATACATTCCCCTGGGCGGCAACCGGGTATCCAAATGGCGGCACTGCCTGAATCTGCTTCTGACGTTCCTGGTAAGCGGTTTCTGGCACGGCAGCAGTCTGACTTACATTCTGTGGGGCGGCATCCACGGGCTGTTACAGATCATAGAGACTCTGCTTTTTCCCAAAAAGAGAAAAGGTGTGGAGGTCAAGCGCCGCAGGCACTTATGGCAGCTCCCCCTCACTTTTATCCTGCTGTGCGTCACGTGGGTCTTTTTCCGTGCAAACACCATGCAGGATGCACTCTGGATTTTTTCCAGACTCTTCTGGGACGCTTCCAGACCGCTCAATTACCTGCAGACCGGAATCACATGCCTTGGCCTCTCTCCGGCTGCCGCGCTGGGAATGACTCTCTCCGTGGCTTTGCTGGCCTTATATGACTTTGCTTCCTTGAAAAGGGATGTGATCGCTGATTTCTCCCGGCAGAAGTTTTTTGTCCGCTGGCCGGTGTACGTACTGTTTCTGGTGGTGATCGCACTGTTTGCGCCCAAGGGCGTAGCTACAGAGTTTATTTATTTTAAATTTTAGAAGAGTTAAGGTAAATAAAATTTTTAATGTCGCTAACTATAACAGCCGAAACCAGAAAAAGCAGAAGCCTCATAAATAACAGAACACTTAAAAATAGAAACTTTAAATAGCGGATACCTTAATAACAGAGACCTCAAAATAAAAACTTTAAATAACGGAAATCTCAAAAATAGAAGCTTCAAAATAACGGAAATCTTAATAACAGAAACCTGAAAAGCAAAAACTTTAAATAACGGAAATCTCGAAAATAGAAGCTTTAAATAGCGGATACCTTAATAACAGAAACCTCAAATAACAGAAAGAGCAAGAAAAACATGAAGAATCAAAAACCATATGCCGGCGCTGCAAAATCCGGCAATACAGAGAACAACATGGAAAACAACTCAGAAAATAATGCCCGGCACGATACCGGCACGAAAGAAAGTACATGCGGCACACACCACACCGTCAGGAAATACGATGTTTTCCGCTTCCTCATGAAATGTATCCTGATTCCCGGCGCAGCCATGCTTATCATATGGGCTTTGAATAAGCCTTATAAAGAAATCGACGACCAGAAATATATGGATGTAGCCAAATTCGGTATGCTTGGAAAGCAGTACTGGGAAATCCATGTGGGAAATCTTGGAAGTTCCCACGGTGCATATGATTTCGTCTATGATACAATTACAAAACGGGGCTATATCTGTTTTAACTTCGCCAACACGAGCCAGAGTTATGATTACGACTATGCGATTCTTAAAGAATTCGGGAAATATATGGAGACAGACAGCGTGCTCTTTATTCCCGTTTCCTATTTTTCCTTCAACAATGAAGTGGTGAACAGTTCGGAAGCCGAAGCGATGAGCGTCCGTTACTATCGTTTCCTTTCCCCGGAAAACATCCCGGATTATGACCCTTATGTGGATCTGATCACCAACCGCCTGCCGATCCTGTCGGCCGGCCAGGATATATTAAAGCTGTTTCCCAGACTGGAACTTGCCCTTACCGCCCACGCGGCAGATACCGGCACAGATACGGCCGAATTTGCACGGCGTGCCAAAGAGCGCTACAGCAGACACTTTGACGGGAAAGAAGAATATTTCATGCCGGAGCGGATTCAGGAACTGCGTGACATCATCGCCTACTGTCAGGCCAATAAGATCACCCCTGTCCTGATCACCACGCCATTCTCCTCTTACTACAGGGATCTGGTTTCGCAGGAATTCCTGCAGGAATTTGAGACAACGGTACGCACCATTGCAGATGACACAGGTGTCAATTATTATGATTACTCTGATGATGAAAGATTTCGGGATAACCTGGACTATTTCTCCGATTCAGACCACCTCAACGATGAAGGCGCTGCCTATTTCGTGAAGCTGTTATGGAATGAAGTAACCGAACTGGAAAGATTCCACTAAAAAGCAATCCGCATGGTCTGCTCCATTTCACAGCAGTTCCCTGATCCGCCCTACAGCTTCCATCTCCACATGACGGTCCTCCCGCAGGTAAAAGTCCTTTGCAGCTTCCGCCCCGATCTCCTCTGTCACTTCCGCCGGCAGCGTCAGACCGGGGTGAAACAGAATTTCCAGCACCCGTCCTTCTTTTTCGGCTTTTGCCGCAATTGCAGGATACAATCTGACAATCCTGTCATAATCCATATATCCGCTCATCACAAGTCCCCACAGATACATCGGCTCCAAATGATGTTTTTTTGCATAGCGGTCTGCCTTTCGGGAATACATGGACAATAATCTGTTCTTCACAAAATTGACGGGACGGTAAGTCTTCCAGAGAGCTGTCTGAAAGACAAACGCCCCCAGCATTTCCCTGGAATTTCGAATATATTCTATTTCATATCTTTCCTCAGCAATTACTTCGACCAGAGCCTCCCATACCACAGGGATCATGTGGGCGTGCTGGTGGGAGTCGATGCGTAAACCTTTCTGTCCGCAAGTAACGCCGGCTTTTTTGCCGATTTCCATGGCACGGTCTACCGCCGCCTGCACCCTTTCGATCTGCGCCCTGATCTCTTTCTTCAACTGTGCCTTCGCCCCAGAACGTTTCCACGGCAGATAGGACAGCGTAAACAAACCGCCCCATGACAGTCCCATCAGAGTGCTCCCCTCTTTTACCAGAAAAGGAACCTGCCCCTCTTCTGCAAGGCTGCGGCCTTCCACAAAATCCAGATGCACAGACATCCGGGGCAGAAAAGGCAGCTTCGGAATCTCTTTATAAAATAAATCCATGCACTCTTGAAAGCAGGACATATTGGGCACAATGCTGATACTGTCCAGCTGTCCTTTTTTCATGCAGGCAAGCATGTCCTTCGACGTGTTGACTGTCAGCGCGTAATCATCCGCGTGAATATCTGTTCTTACCATTTCAATCTCCATTCCGGCATCAGTCTTTATCCGCCGGATCTTCCTTCCACACAAAGGTATCAATAATATACCGGGGCCTGTGTTTCGTCTCCATGTAGATCTTTCCCACATATTCTCCGATGATTCCCAGAGAAAGCAGTGTCACGCCGCCGATCAGCAGTGATACGATCATCGTGGTTGTGTAGCCGGGCACGTTATTGCCCATGGCCCAGTCCACCAGACTGATAATACACATGATAAAGCTGAAAACAAAAACCACAAAGCCCAGCGCACTGATCATCCTCAAGGGCCTGGTGCTCATGGATGTGATCCCGTCCGTAGCAAGCGTAACCATTTTGCTCAAAGTATATTTGGAATGCCCCGCCTCTCTCGCTTTTACGTCAAAATAAACCACGTCGGAGGGAAATCCCATGGTAGGGATCAGCCCGCGCAGAAAAAGATTTGTCTCCTTGTATTCCGCCAGCGCGTCCAGCGCCTTTCTGGACATCAGCCTGTAATCCGCATGGTTTGTGATCACATTGCTGCCCAGCAGGTGCATCAGATTATAGTAGATCGTCGCCGTTCCCTTTTTAAATGCGCCGTCGGAATGCCTGTCATTGCGCACGCCATACACCACCTCGCTGCCTGCCATATAACATTCCAGAAATTTGTCCAGCGCTTCGATATCCTGCTGCAGATCCGCGTCAATGGTCACCACCGCATCCGCATATTGTCTGGCTGTCATCATGCCCGCAAGGATTGCGCTCTGATGGCCGTAATTGCCTGCCAGACTGACCACCGAAAACAGGGTGTCCTGTGCGGCCGTCCTGTGCAAAAGGCGCAGTGTATCGTCCTTGCTCCCGTCATTGACAAACATGACCCTGCTTCCCGCCGCAATCCTTCCTGCCTGCGCAAGACGGCGCATCTTATCTCCCAGCACCTGTGCCGATTTCTCGATAACTTCTTCTTCATTGTAACAAGGCACCACCAGGTATAAGACCGGAATGTCTCTTCCTTCTTTTTGCCCGTTTACGCTTTCCCGCGTCTCATTCATGTCCTCTGTTTCCTCTGTTCTCTCTGTTTTCCTGCTATCCATAACTTCGCCATGATTGTTCATTTTCCCGACATCACCGCTTCTGATACTTTCTACGATGTCATTGGTAAAAATTTCAGTGCCGGCCGCTTGATTCGTCATCCGGAAGCGCCCGACGTTTCTTTCATGCCTTTCTACACATGATAATACTCCCGATACCACGCTACAAACCTGCCAAGCCCCTCCTCAATAGATGTATCCGGCTTGAAATCATAGTCCCGCATCAGATCCGAGACGTCGGCATATGTCTGATAAACGTCCCCCGGCTGCATGGGCAGATACTCCTTCACTGCCGTCCTGCCCAGACACTTCTCCAGTGTCTCAATATAATCCATCAGCTTTTCAGGCTTATTGTTGCCGATATTATAGAGCTTATAGCGTACACCCTGTTCATTTGCCGCCGGCGGATTGCACAGAATGTTCTCGATTCCCTTGACAATATCATCAATATACGTGAAATCTCTGTACATATCTCCATTGTTATAGATCTGGATCGGTTCTCCCGCCATGATCTTCTTCGTAAACTTAAAATATGCCATATCCGGTCTGCCAAACGGACCGTATACAGTAAAAAAGCGAAGACCGGTAGCCGGAATATTATATAATTTACTGTAGGCATGGGCCATCAGCTCATTGGATTTCTTCGTTGCCGCATAAAGGCTCACCGGCCCGTCCACTTTATCCTCAGTGGAAAAAGGAACCTTCTCATTTCCGCCGTAAACAGAACTTGAGGAAGCATACACAAGATGCTCCACCGGAAAGTAACGGCATCCCTCAAGAATATGGAAAAATCCCATCATATTTGACTGCATATAGGCAGTGGGATTGTCAATGCTGTAACGCACGCCCGCCTGTGCTCCAAGATTCACCACCACATGGGGGGAATACTCCTGAAACAGCCGGATCACATCTCCCTGATCAGCCAGATCACCTTTGATAAACGTATAATTCTCATATTCTTTCAAAACAGCCAGCCTGTCTTTTTTAAGCTGAACATCATAATAGTCATTCAGATTATCAAATCCGATCACTCTTGCCCCCCGTGTCAGAAGGCTTCTGGACAGATGATACCCGATAAAACCTGCGCCGCCTGTTACAAGAAAAGTCTTATTCATATCTAATGGATTCATGCACCCTCCTGCATTTCTTTATAATCTAATCCCCTACATATTGCAAGCTTGCATACAATACTGTATTTCAGGCATTCTCCTGCGCTATCTTCCAATACTGTAATACTCAACGCCTGCATCTTTCATGTCGCCCAGACTGTACAGATTGCGGCCGTCGTATACAAGCGGAATCCGCATTTTTTCCTTATATGTCACAGGAGACACACTTTTAATTTCTCTCCATTCCGTAAAAATAAAACAGATGTTGGCATCCTGCAGAGCCTCTTCAGGAGAAGACACATACTGAATGGTTCCTTTCCCGTATGCCCCCTCCGGAAATCTGGCCTTGAAATTATCTGCCGCAACGGGATCGTATGCGTAGATATTTGCCCCGCTGTCCAGCAGAAGCTGCACATTATCCAGTGAAGGCGCTTCCCGCAGATCATCCGTTCCGGCCTTAAATGCCAGCCCCAGTACCGCCACCTTCAGATTCTGGAATGTGATCATCCGGTTGCTGGCCTTATAGAACAGCTTCGTCTTCTGCTCCGCATTCACATCCACCGCCGCCTCCACGGTACGCAGTTTATAGCCGTGCTGTCTGGCGATATATTTCAGTGCCTTCGTATCCTTCGGAAAACAGCTTCCGCCGTAACCCACTCCCGCATTCAAAAACCGTGAGCCGATTCTGGCATCATAACTCATACCCTTCGCCACCGCATCTATATCCGCGCCCACCAGTTCGCAGAGATTGGCGATATCATTCATATAAGAGATTTTCAGAGCAAGGAAATCATTACATGCATACTTGATCATCTCTGCCGAACGCCGTCCCACTGACACAATGGGAAGCCCGAAAGGCTCGTAGATCTTCTTTAATACGGCCTCCGCCTCTCTGGTCTCTGTACCGATAATAATTCTTGCCGCATGAAGGGTATCATGCACCGCCGAACCCTGCGCAAGAAATTCCGGGTTGGAAGCCACTTCAACCTTCACATCACGGGTAAGGAAATCCCGGATAAACTGCTCCACCTTATCATTGGTTCCCACAGGCACAGTGGATTTCACCACCACCAGACAATCCCGTTCCACAGATTCCGCGATCTGTCTGGAAACCGTAGCAATATAACTCAGATTAGCAGAACCGTCGGGCTGCTCCGGTGTGCCTACGCCGATAAAAATTGCATCCACATCTCTGTATGCACTTTGATAATCGGTAGTGTAATGCAGTCTGCCCGTGGCATTGTTTTTCTGCATCAGTTCTTCCAGCCCTTCCTCATAGATCGGGGATCTGCCGGACTCCATTAGTCTCACTTTCTTCTCGTCCACATCCACACAAGTGACATCGTGTCCCATTTCCGCAAAGCACACGCCTGCAACAAGTCCCACATATCCAGTTCCGGCAACCGCTATTTTCATTTTCCTAATCTCCTTCGTTCTTCTTTGATATTTGTTAACTTACGCAGACCTCTTTCCAGAATGGTAGGACCGTGATACCGTCTGGCCGCCGCCTCGTCAAAAAGCCCCTTAAGTTCCGGGCGGCTGTTGACGTAAGTCCACCATCTGTCGCCCAGATTGGTATCATACCGTTTCCAGGGCTTGTCGCCGGCATAATGTATGATCACAGGAGACGCTAGCGCTTCTTCGCACTCCTGCTCCGTGAAAATTCCTTCTCTGACAAACCCTGCATAGTCCGCCTCTGACATATAGGCTAACCGGTTGTATCTGGGCGGCAGATAATAAATCGCATCCCGGCAGGTAATATTCAGAATATCCTGATCCTGATAATACAGCTTCTCTTTAGCCCATTTCTTCCACTGCTCTTCCAGATTGCGTTCCCGTATCTTTGACAGATCAAGCAGTGTCACGCCGGCATTGATATATCTTCCCCGCATCGGCTCCAAATGCTTCCAGTATGGCCGCGGGCTGTTCCACTCCCATTTATCAGAGAGGTTCACCGCGCCCTTCACCGCCGCCAGCACCGCATCCCCCAGATCCGCCTGCCACACCGGCAGAAGACTGCCGCACACAAGCACATCCACGTCCATATATAAGATTCTGTCCACTTCGGGAAGCAGACGGTGCAGCATCAGCCGAAGATAGGTTCCTGCGGAGATGCCCCTCACCTCATAAGCGCCCTGATAAGGGTTGTCCACCGGCACCACAGTAAGCTTATCCTTATATTCTTCCGTCCGGGCAATCCTTTGCAGCTTTGCCTCCACCCCGGCAGCTTCCTTCGTACAGACGCAGTAAACATGGCAGTCAACGCCATCTGCTCTTGTCTGATCCAGCAGCGAGCTGACCGCGGCCTGCACCTGTGCAGTCAGTTTTTCATCAAAGCAAAATGCTATCTTCAGCTCATTCAATAATTCTGTTCCTCCAAAAAATGCGTATTCCCACATATCCGGCATTTTGCCATAATAGTATTCTACCTTTATACCGGAGAAAAATCAAGGCGGCCGATACCGGATGCTACAGACTGACTGTTACTTTTTATACCCGCGCCATGTACTTGCTGCATGGCATCACAGCCGGCACCAGAACGTCGCTTCCTACTTCCAGGCGTATAACTTCAAATCCGTCTCCACCGGCCGGCTTCTGTCATAGGTTTCCCCGTCCTGTCCGCGCCAGTCCTTCTGTGCCAGACACTCCACCGCATAGTTCAGCGTATCTTCCGGAATCTGCTCCCCGTCTTTGACATAGGTCACCGCCACCATCATATCGCCGTCATAAAAGCAAACCCGATGATAGAGATCTCCTGACAGCCAGACTTCATTGAAATAAGCCGTCCTGTTTTCCATATAATCTTTCATCCAGTCTACAGCCTGATCCCAGTCCCGCAGATCGGACCGCCTTGTATAGCTGTCGCTGTGTGCCCACCTCACATCATCCATTTCTATGGAGCTGCGTATTTCGCTGCGCAGCGTATCCACATCTTCTTCCAGCAGCTTTTCCAGCGCCGGTCTCATACGGCTTCCATACTGTCCGGTAAGACAGTTATAAAACGTCTTGTTATCGTACAAAGTTCCGTACCATCCGTTCCGGAAGAAGCTGCACCGTACATCTTTTCCCAGAAAATCATTGCCCCATGCAATATCGTAATCCCAGATCGGACCTGCAAAAAGCTTTGTGCCCTTGTCTTTATAGTAAAACACACTGTACCGGTTGGCATCCGTATCATTGGTCAGTTCGTTGATCAGATAAAGAAGACTCCAGGATTCCAGATCAATATATTCCAGATATTCATCCGACTGCTGCGCTTTTTCTGTACATTCTAGCAAACATTCAGAATATTCTTTGATGTACCGGTACTCTTCATAAGTAGGATTTTGCGGGCTTTTGAGCTCCACCTGCCGGCCGCCGGCCATAAAATACCCCGCCTCGTCTTCACCGATTCTGTCATTGAATTCAAGCAAGTATCCGTCCCGGGGCCGCAGACTCTGTCCCTGAGGCAGATCATACTCCCACCACGCGCCTTCCCCGTCTCTGATATATTTTCCTGTTTCCGGTTCTGTTTCCTCTCCTTCCATTGACTCCGGGGACGTGCCTGATGCCTCCTCCGCCGGAAGCTCCACACGATTTTTCCCTGTTTCTATCTTCTCACATACAAGATAATTTCCCGCATATACGCCGTTTAACCATACATCGGCGTAGGCGGAATCCACAGCATACTGCAGACCGATATCCCGTGCGATATCATAGGTGATTTTGTTGCGCATACGTGTGGCATCCAGAGCATTTGCCTGCAGCACCCACTTTTTGGCCGGCGACATGCCCGCCAGACCTGTGTCCTGGGCCAAAGCTATGGTATAGGATCTTTTCTCTTCCTCCCAGCTGGAATTGCCTCTGCCCGAAATCTTCACCAGCCCTCCTGTATAGACTGTATGTCCCTTTTCGTCCAGACTCACCATTTCTCCGGACTCATAATTCTTTTTGTCCATGTGAAGCCATTCCATACTGCCGGACTGTGTACTGATAAACACTGCCGGAAGATTTTCAGACTGCATCACGCATAACTGATACACTGCAGCACTGCCGGAAGCCTTGTCTGTGATCTGCAGAATTGTATCTGACTCTGCATCCCCGCTTAGTCCATCTGTTCCGGTATGTGGCTCCATCTCCACGCCTGGTTCATCTGCTCCGGTATCTTTTTTCGCACCGCCAGATACAAACGGATCTCCGTCCATAATTCTTTTCCCGGCACAGTTTACTTCATAGTTACTCTCATCATATGACCACTGCATATCCAATAGATCCGCCGCCGCAGGCAGAAAAGCATACAGCTTCTCCCCGTCCTGCCACAGCCTGATGCGCTGTCTTTCATCGCCGGAAATTGTAATGCCGATATTAAGCCCGTTCTCTTCTTTGCTTTCGTTCTCCGTCTCTCCCGTACCAAAGTATCTGTCCAGACAATCCATTCTCTGCCCGATGAAGGTCCTCAGCCTGAGTACATCCTTCTCATACTCTTCGGCCTTCCCGCTGCGGGCAGCATAACCGCCTGCGGCCAGCTGTTCCGCACACTGCTCCTGATATTGCAGTAAGGCTTCTGTATCCAGAAGATCCTTTCTCAACTCCTGCCATCTCTCCGCTGTCTGTACCCGCAGTGAGTCACCGTACCATTCTACGAGTTTGTCGTAAGGTTCATCCGCCAGCACCGCTTCTGCCGCCGTCAGGGACTGCCAGCCGATCCCGGAAGGATAAATTCCGAATACATATTTGCTCCTTGTGGGCATCCTGCGGAATATATACTGCCCTTTCTTTTCACTGGCGATCACATAATATTCCTGCGTACTGTTACGGATCCCGCATACCGCCTGCAGCCAGAGTTGATAATCCATACAATTCTCTATGCTTACAGGCACATCCTTCTGCACGTCGATGTTTCTCTCCGCATCATCCGGGCTTCTTTCACCGGGATCCTCCTGTTCCTCGCCGTCCGTACCGCTATACATATTCTCCCGCGTATTCTCCTGTGTTCCTGCTTCCCACAGGCTTTCATACTCCTCCAAAGCCGTTCTGTTTTCAGGTGTGTCCTCATCCCCTACCATCTCATATATTCCGGTTCCGTCCCCGGAAAAGTCTTCCAGCTTATATACGCGGTCATCTTTTTTTAATTTCAGATACCCTTTGCCCACCTTCGGTACAAGATAGTACAGCCCCAGATATTCCCCGTCGGCTATGACCTCGGCATATTCCATTTCCCTGTGAAGCTCCCCGTCTGTGCAGATCACGTTCCACACATAAGCGGCAAGCATCTCCCGTACCGCACTGACATCCGCCTCATGCACCGGATACAGTTTCCAGGAGGAATGCTTATCCAGTCCTGCCAGCCGGAGATTTCGCTCCTTCTGAAAATCCCCTTCATAGAGCTTGAAAGAAATCACTCCCGACTGATAGTTCTCCTTAAACTCAGCCTCAGATTCCTTTACACTCATCACATCTATATCTTCTCTGTCCGGGTCATGCACCACCAGTCTTCCCTTGCCGTAATCTGCAGTAAGTCTTCCCTCTCCTGAGTCTATCCTGAGCATGGGAAGGCCCGTAAAAACCAGGTCAGACACGATATATGTGTCTTCCATAACAAACCACAGGTGAAAAACATGTCCCTCTGCAATGGCTTTCTGCTTATCCTGCAGTGCTTTGTCTTCCTGAATATAGACGCTGCAGTCTTTCTTTGAAACCTGAAAGGTTCCGGTATATTCCCCGCCCGCCGCAGACTGTCCCACATAAAATGTATTGCTCCTTTTATCATAGGGAATCGCACTGCCGTCCAGTTCCAGCAAATCCGCTGCCTCACCGGGCTCCGCTGCCTCGCTTAACTGTTCTGTCATTTGCGCCAGACGTTCCGGGGACAGCACCCGTAGACCGTTTAGGAGCATGGCATCCACTCTACATAAAAAGATAATGGCGCAGATCATCACAATACACAGACAGCCCATTAAAATAAACCGTTTTTTCATGACCCGTTATGTTCTCCTGTTTTCACTGTCATACACTCTCACGTTTCAAGATTCCGACAGACATGTTTTTTGTCAAAGCATACTTTTTACACAGTAAAAAGCACGCGCCTCTTTCTCCGCACCAGCTTAAAACTGTCCAAGCACCCGGAATGTGCGCTTAACAGTGATCCAAAGCGGATGAGGTACCCCGTTCCTTTTCAGCGCCAGATAACCTTCCTTAAAAGACACCAGATAATTACGAAGTCCCGCGTTGCTCGTTCCGCCATAAAACATGGCAATCAGTATCTCTGGTACATACGCAAGCCGGTTTCGCCCGTCTTTTAAAAATCTCACCATAAACTCATAGTCCGCCGCACAGCGGTAACTGATATCATAGGCACCGTACCGTTCATAGATCTCACGTTTCAAAAAAAGTGCAGGATGTCCCGGCATCCATCCCTCCGAGAGCTTTCCTTCTCCCATATGCCAGGTTCTGACCACCCGGTTTCCGTCTACATAGACCAGATCAGAATGCGCTCCGATGCACCCTTCCGGCCCCTCTTCAATGGCTTTCACAAGCTTGCTGACCGTATCCGGCGTACACAGTCTGTCATTGCAGACTGCCACAATATCTCCGGTACACATGGCCCAGGCTTTGTTCATCGCATCATACAGCCCTCTGTCAGGCTCTGATATCCACCGCACAGTAATACCTGAATCTGCCGAAGTTCTCGTCTGCCCGTCCGCCGCAGTCCGGTCGATCCCTGCCGCCGGATGTCTGTCTGCAAATTCACGGATCACCTCAACAGTACCGTCCTTAGAGCCTCCATCTGCAATAACAGCCTCGATGCTGCCGTAGTCCTGCTCTTCTATCCCCGCCAGCGTAGCCAGAAGATTGTCCTTTGAATTATATGTTGTTATCAATAAAGATACTTTCTGCATTTTTCCTTCGTCTCAAATCAAATCACTGTTAACTGTTAACACTATCAAATTTTACCTTATTTTTGTATATTATGCAATCATCGCCTTCCTTTCAGGATAGTAGAAAGACCTGAAAGAAATTCCCGGTTTTATATGATCCTTTTTGATAGTTTTCTTCTGTTTTGCTTTATTCTTTACAACTGTTCGTTGTAAAAGTTTTAGTTTTATCAGTATTTTACGTAATATCGCATATACAACTTAATGTTGTGCAACAATACACATAACAACATTATGTATTTTTGTTCTGAACCAGTAAGCAGCCTGATCCGGCTGTTCACAGATATCGGAACCTCAGGAGTTACCTATGAAAGAACTACGCGAAAAGCTGCGGGACCTTCGGGATGATCATGATCTGACCCAGGAGCAGATAGCAGATTATCTGGGTGTGGAACAGCAGACCTATTCTGCTTATGAAACAGGCAGAAGCGCTTTCCCGCTTCCGGTTGTTGTGGCATTAGCCGATTTATATAAAGTAAGTCTGGATTATCTTCTGGATGTCCCCACAGGATATCTTGGCAATACCGACCTTAACAGAGCATATCTGGATGATGTTACATTGCACCAGATGCTGTATTATATACAATCTGTTGCACCGGGCAAACGCCCCCAGCTCGTTGATTTCATTAAATTTTTAGGAAACCTCGAATAAAGCAGGAATCCCGCCGTTTTCAGGCGGGATTCTTATTTTTTACGTATTTACTGCGTCTTACTTATTGATTCTTACGTTCATGTTAATTGCCGTACCCGGCGTATTCGTGCCTTGTCCTGCAAATCTCACATACATCGTGATCTTATTGGTACTGTTACCGCTATAAGCTATAGTGTCTCGCAGTTTCAGCCTGACTAAAAGGGAACCGTCATCCAGCTGTTCGGATTCAATAACCGTCTCTTTTCCGGTCACATCGTCCACTGTGGTCACAAAGGATTCCTGCGCTGCCAGGTCTTTCTCGCCGAAAGCGATAGACTCCACATTACCCACTGCCTTTTCATCCTTTTTGTTCACAATAAAAGTTGCCACATAATTTTTGTTGGAAAGATACAGATTCACTGTGTCTCTGTCCGTGGTGACCTTGGGCAGCACCTGCGCCGTCTTCACTGTCAGAACTTTTTCACAGAATGCACCACCACCATCCTGACCGCCAAACTTATAATTCTCCAATTCCATCCAGATCTTTATCTTCATGGAACAGCCGTTTTCCAGCCGGGCATCCTCTCTCGGAATAATGTATACTTTACCGTCCGCCGATACTCTTGCTTCAAAGAATTCACTCTCCTCAGAATCATATTCAGGCATGGCCGCATACTGGTCAAAGTCAAAGACTCTTGCATCTATTACCTTGTCTTTCACATTGTGAAGCTTGGGAGTATAGATAATGCTGTTAGATGCCGTACACTCTCCAAATCTGTCAATCAGGTTCAGCTTGCCCTTTGCCGCCAGTGTTATTTTGATCTCACCGTCATGCACCTTCACATTAAAGTTAATCTTTTTATTTGCCGTAATTGTATTACCATTTCCGGTAAACGCGGGTAACATGGAAAATTTATAAGTTCCCTTCTCACACCACTCTAACATGGTCACGGCAAGTTTTCCGTCAATAAGCTTTCCGTCTTCGTCAACCTGTCTCTCTACCAGATCCCACTCAAAACGCTCTGCATAGTCTTCACGGTTTTTCGTCGTACAGACAATGCTGCTCAGTGTTGCATCCGCATCAAATTCATAATCCGCAGGAAGATTCTTCGTTACAAGTGTCGCTTCCTGTCTCTCTGCAAAATCATAACTCTCCAATCTTGCCGTATTATTCAGAGACAGACTGCCTTTCAGAGAAACAGTGGGAACACCTTTCTTCACCTTGACCTTCAAGGTTACTTTGTTGGCCGGCTGTTCACCGTCGGCAAAGATATATTTTGCATTTTTACACACATAAGTGTATGTTCCGTCCTTAATATCCGGATCAAGAATGGAAACCCGGCCTTCCCCTCCGGTATACTCCACATTCAGCTTCTCATACTGCTCTATGGCTGCCGCCTTAAGTGTTGCCGGCCACTCAAACTCCTGCTCTGCGGCAATAACCGTATCTTTCTGATTCGATGTCATGCCAAACAGGATCTCCTGCTCTGGATAGCTCTGGTTTAACGTCACTGTAGAGCTTTTCAGCTTAACAGTGGATGTGGGACCGTCAGTCAGTGTGATCGTCGGCGCAGATCCGGACAGCTTGATCGTATATGTGTACATCAGTTTCTGTCCCGTGGCCCATGCGTCATTGGTCAACATCAGATTGACTTTTCCCTTTTTCGGATTGTCTCTGATGGACAGCGTAATAAGTCCGTTGTCATCAATATCACAGGCTTCAACCGAGCCTGAAAGACCGCTTCCGTCTCCGCCTACAGGTTGCAGATGATAGCCGCCGTCACTTAAATCCGCAGGCTGCTTCTTTTTATCCACAAGCTGAAGCTCAATCTGCTGCGCCTCACATCCCCCATGGAATGTATCGGAGGTCCGGTTCAGCTTATAGGCGGGTTTCACTGTCTGAGTGGGAATGGTGATCTTAAAATCTTTATAAACCGATTCCACATACCCTTCAAAAAACAACCGCAGCGTTCCCGTCACAACGGGTTTCTTTTTACTGTTACATAACAGTTCTTCACTCTGCTGTGTAATCACACATGAACTCTTGTTCACATAGTCCACTTCAAAGTTCTGCTCAAATAGTTTGTCCTTATCGTCCGCAAGCGATAACAGCTGATAGTAGGATACCTCGTCTTTGCCCAGCCCGGTTACATTGATCTTAAACTCCGTCCCGTCATTTTTGTACCAGAGATTCAGCTTAGGCTGTTTCTTCTCAAAGGCCACCTTCGGCTTGGGTTCGGAATTCTTGACCGTGATCTTGATGGGCAGCAGGTCATAGGCGCCGTTGTTAATATCAACAAAGAGAGACCATGTTCCGTTGTCCATTCTCTGGTTGTTCGGCGGAATGACGCTGAACGTCGTCACTGTACTGTCGCTCTCGCCGGGCAGATAGTTTAAATCAAAGTCTCTGCATACCGTCTGTATATTATTGCTATCGATCTTTACCAGCTTTACCTTGTCCTTATCCACCGCTCTTCCGTAAGCGCTGACAATCTGCAGAAGCGTGCCGTCAGTCCGTTTCGGATTGATCGTCAGATTGCTCGACACCAGTCTTGGCGTCACATCAACCACCCTGATCACAAACTTCTGAGTGATGGTCTTCTTATCGGCGTTGGTAGCCGTAACGCGGATGGTAGATTCTCCGGTTGTGCCGGCCGGAATCGTGACCGTGTTACTGGAATTGTCCACGGCAGTCGATGTTGATGCCAGCTTTGCAACCCTGGAATCACTGCTGCTCCACTGCAGCTTGACGCCCACACTTTCTTCCTCTTCATCATATGCTGTTGCTTTCAGCTGAAACTCCATCCCGCTGCCCAATCTGTTTTTGTCGATGGTGGCCGTCTGCGTATCTCCCGCCGGATTCGTCACAATCTCGACTTTAGAGGCATCGTATTTGTCTGCTTTTAATCTGAGTTCTTTCACATCAGCCGGATACACATTCACCCTGATGGTTTTCGTAATCAGATTCTCGTCTCCACCCCTTACTGTGGCGGATATGGTGGTATAGCCTTCGCTGACAGCATGAATCGTACCGGCTTCTACAGTCGCAACGCCTTTTTTTTCTGTTTCAAATTTAATCTTGGAACTGGGAACCGCCTTATTATCCTCTTTTGCATCCGTCAGGAACATTCTGGTAAACTGACCGGCCTTCAGATTCACCCCGGTCACTTCGCCTTTGGCATCTGTTATGACATCACCGTTGGATATCTCGACTTTCACATCGTCAGCCGTTCCCCGGATTTTCTTACTGGATTCAACGCTCTCAAACTCCACTGTAATGAGCGCTCCGCCGATGGGCATATCAAAATAAGATTTAGGTGCGTCTTCTTCTGTCGCTCCCGGTTCCACTTTCAGAGGTTCCCCGTTACATTTGACACTGCCCGGAACCAACTTGAATAATTTACTTTGGTCCGCAGTCATCTCACAATAGACATACAGTCTTGTTCCTTTTGGCACACCCTGGTTCTTATTCAGGGTATTCGGGTCTTTGCCGTCAGCATCCTTGATCTTCAGCATACTCGTGCTGCCCACATCACCCATGCAGGAGATTTTGTACAAATAAAAACCATTATCTGTATCGTAAGCGACGAACTTGATCTTTTTCCCGATGGTGTACTCTTCCGTCGTCGAGTCCGAAGTGCTGCGTAACGTTAAAGTTTCCAGATTCGGAAAGACACTGTCCCCATATACTACCCCGGAATTCTTCACCTCCACAGTCGTCAGGCTGCTGCAGCCCAGAAATGCATAATTGCCAAGCGATGCAACTGACCCCGGAAGCACCAGACCGCCTAATTTGAGACAGCCTTCAAAAGCCGATTCTCCAATGACCTTATTTCCCTGTTTAAATGCCACACGATATAACTGGTCACATCCGGAAAAAGCATTCTTCGGTATGGTTTCCATCCGGCTGGACAGAACCAGCTCTCTCAGTGAATTACACCCCTGAAACGCACTCTCACCGATTGTCCTTACATTTTCACCAAAGTCAATTGTTCTAACAGACCGGCATCCGTAAAAAGCCGACGCTCCAATGCTCTCAAGTTTCCCCGGAATCACAAAACCCTGATCGGAACAGAACTGCTCCAATGCCCGGCACTCGTAAAATGCCTGGTCTCCGATGGACACAAGACTGCTGTAATCAGCATCCTGCATGTAGATCATAAATAATTTTGAATTCCCGTAGAAAGCGCCGTTTCCGATTGAACTTACCTGTTTCGGAACAGCCACCTTCAACAGACCCGTACAGCGATAGAACGCATTGTTACCGATGGTCTGCATCTCTTTGGGAAGATAAATCCCCTGTAGATTATAACAGTTGTTAAATGCATCATCCTGCAAGGCAGTTACACCGGCAGGCAGCTTCACATATGTAATCTCGTCATTGCCCTTAAATGCCGCACCGATCGACGTAATTCCCCTGTTCGACGGAAGCACGACTACACCGCTTACCGCTGTGCCGTCCTCATAGGTTATGGCCTCCAGCACTCCTTCGGTGATCGTAAGGACATACTCCTCATTCGCATTATATGTGATTTTCATGCCCGTATCATCAGTAAAGGTCACCATCCTGACCTCTTTTACCGTGGCATCAGGCAGTTCCTCCGGATCCTCTTCTTCAGCCGGTTCGTCCTCCTCAGACTTGCCGTCCTCCGTCAGTCCGTCCTCATCTTCTGTCTCATCAGGGTTCTCCGTATCCTCAGATGCATCGGGATCCATTTCATCACCCGTCTGGTCAGAGTCCTCCTTGTCGTCCGGTTCCTCCGGTGTATTCGTATCATCTTTGTCGCCCGGTTCTTCCGGCCTGTTCGAATCATCCTGATCGCCCGGCGTATTTGTGTCATCCCCGCCGCCCGGCTGGTCAGACGCGTTCGAATCATCCTGTTCACCTGCATTCGGATCATCCGGCGTATTTGTATCTTCTTTGTCATCCGACTGATCAGGTGTGCCCGTGCCATCCGGATCATCCGGACGGACGGACGTATCCGCATCTTCCCCGTCATCCGCTGCCCCCGGTTTATCCGCACCCTCCGGCTGGCCTGACGGATCCGGATGATCTGTCCCCTCCGGATTGCCGGGGGCACCGGTATCGTCTGTCATAACCGGCGCTCCCGAACCGAATGCCAGTACTGTCATATCGTTCATGCCCACTGCAAGGCTCAAAGCCAGCAGTAAGGCGAGTACCCTTTTTTTCTTCATTTTCCCTCCACCTTCTTATTATATGTGCCTGCAACATTTGTCTTTCGGGCAACCATTTATGACAAATATGTCATAATCCGACAGTATACTTCCACATGCTGTACCCTGTTCCTGCAAAAAATACACGATACTGCCACTGTCTTTGTTTCCTTCATCGTCCGGACAGTCTGTTTCTATATCCATTTCGGCAAAAACCGCCAAACTTATGCATATTGTATCATTTCCAATTGTATGGTGCAAGAGTCTGACCCACCAGATATTGTGTTTTAAGGAAAAATTAATTATTTCTTCCTGCTAAAATGTAAATTCACTTCCCATCCCTGCAGGTCGGGAGTACTATCCTATGCCATTCAGGTATCCAAAGATGCTCTGACGATTTTACATTGGAATATGACACCAAAAGAGCGGCTTTTATCCGCCGCCCTTTTGATTCTCTCCATTATTTTCCACCTGTAAAAGCATGTTCTCCACTGAAATTTGTTTTTTCTTTACCGGAACAGGTTCTTCCACCAGACTAGCAGCTTGGCTCCGATTGTAAAAGTGACCTTTTTCTCTCCGCCGTAATTGCCTGTTCCATCTTGATCGATTCCCCTGATGACCACAGACCCTTTCCCTTTATTCCTGTTATTGGCATAGGTGCTCTCATCAATGACATAATCTCTTCCGTATATCAGCGGCTCGCTGCTGCCGTTCATGGTAACTTTGATATCCGCTTCTGTCAGCTTAATCTCATGTCCGTTCAGGTATTCCTGCGCCTGTACCGTAACTCTGGCCCTGGAAATATCCGCTGTTGTGATCCGGTAAACCGCGGAAACAGACGCCGCTGTGTCACCTGTACCGGCGTAACAGCCTTTGCCGAAGGCGGTCACGCGGATTACGGTTCCGGCCTGGGGAATGTCCTCCGGTTGTACAGGAGAACCTGCCTTTTTTAATATGACACCATTGTCGGTTCCATTCCCTTCACCGGAATTACCACCGTCTGTGCCGGCCGATTCTGTGCCGACATCCTTGACGGAAGCCGCTCCCGCTTTATCTTCTACGAAGACATATGCATCTTTTTCATATGTGAATGCAAGATTTCTGTCATAATCTTTGCCGGCAGAAAGCTTTGCGCCGTTGCAGTCTGTCAGCGTTACGGTGCTTTTCCATGCATTTGTTTTGTTTTTGTAGACCACATCTTTCGCGGTCATGGAGACTTTGCTTTTTCCCGCACCGCCTTCAGAATCTCCTTCACTCTCTCCCGCATTTGTCTGTGACATAGCACCATCGGTGATCTTGAAAATACCGCTGAAGGAGCCTTTAAAGCTTCCTTTTCCGGTAACCGTGATCCTGGGCAGCTTCTTTTCATCAAGTTCCTGCCCCTCCGCGGCTGCGGGCGTGATCCCGTTATTGTTGGCGTATTTGACTGTATAATCCTTGCCGGAGATCAGTTTCATTCCGTTATAAGAAAGCACTACTCCGGGTTTACTGCCTCCCTTCACATAAGGCGTGGTAATCTGAGACAAATCTGTGATCTCACGAAGCCGGTCCGGCGCATCCTGGGTATAATATTCCATCCTAAACCCGGCTCCGATGCCGCCCTCCTCCGAATTGATCTGACAGCCTGTTATCTTGTAAGTCTTCTTGAGCTGTCCTGTGTACTCGTTGATCCCTCTGAAAATAATCGTGGCAGTACCCGCCTTTGAGATCCCGGAATACTCCACTACGTAATCTCCGGGTACATCGCCGGCGCTTCCGCTTTCCCTCAAAACCACATCATTCAATGTCAGCCTGTAAGAACCGGGTGTCTGCTTCGCATCCTCTTCATTGCCTGTAAACACTTTATCTTCCAGACCTTCCACCCTGGCCCGGGCAATGGATGTGCCTGCAATCTTATAGGATGCGCTCTTACTGCCCACAAAACCGCTGCCTTCTACTGCCGTAACCGTCACCGTGGCAGTACCCACAGCCATGTTGTTGCGATAGGACACGGTATAATCTCCCGTGAGCCCGCCATCCTTACTTTCCGTAAGCGTCTCTCCTTTGTAGGTTACGGTCAGGTTCTCCGGCTTAATGCCTTTTCCCGCCGCCTGATCCACCAGTTCGTTGCGGTAAGTCAGTGCCGGAATTTTGCCGATGGTTACCTTACTCATCAGCACTTCATTGGTAATGGTCTCATAAATTGTAATCGTTCCGGTATAGCCGCCCTTGCCGGTTACGACGATGGGGTAAGTCCCCGCCGTCTGATAAGCTCCGGTTCCCGTCTGAGGCCAGGTCACTGTATAATCCGTATTCCTGGCAAGCTTCTTTTCACCGCGATAAATCACCGGAGCGCTCTTGACCGTCCTTCCGGTATACGCCACAGTAACAGGCTCCGCCTTGATATCCGTATCTGTCAGCGCCTTGGGCACAATATTAAACTGTACGGTCTCCGTACCTTTGTAATTGCCTTTTCCCTTCACCGTAATGGTGGGAACAGCCTTCCCTTCTTCATTGACTTTTTTGTTGTTTTTATAAGAAACGGTATAGTCTCTGCCGGCTTCCAGTTCCAGCAGTTCTCTGCTGCCATCCCCGTAGCTGACGCTGTCGTATACCTGAACCACCGGCTTTATCGCACTTCCTGTATAGATCTGATCACCCACCGGAAGTACATAGAATCCTTTTCCCTGTTCCTCAAAATACGGATAAAGGACAGTGCTCTGCCTGTGAATCACCGTAGTCTCGTCAAACCGGCTTCCTGTACCGTTTTCTCCCGTATACCAGCCGATAAAAAGGCTTCCCTCCACCGCACCGATTTCTTTCTCTTCCGGAAAATCTGTCTCCGGCACCGCTGCACCGTACAATACCTCCTGTGTCTTGCAGACGGTCTTGCCGTCCCGTTTCATAAAGGTTACACTGCACCGGCCCACTTCGATGATATGTTGTGCCGTATAGCCTTTCTCACAGCCCGACGCTCTGGCCGTGATCACCGCCACGCCGCTGCCTGTAGCCTTTACCATTCCGTCTTTTACCGTGGCCACTTTTTCGTTGGAACTGCTCCATGTGATCCGGGTATCCGAAGTCGTGTCCTTCGGCCAGTACTCTGCCGCCAGATTGACGCTCTGACCCTGAAGCAGTACCGTCTTCCCCGCAGGTTCTTCTCCCGGCTGCACAGGCAGGCCCGGATTGGTCAGCTGCAGGTCATAAATAGGCGCACTGACACTGATCTTGCAGGATGCGGTTCTGATCGGACTGCCTGCTTTAGAGGCTTTGGCCGTAATCACCGCTTCCCCTTTGCCTGTTGCCGAAACCAGCGCTCTCGAAGAATCATCCGGTGCCGAAGGATCTGCCGTGACTTTCGCAACCCGGCTGTTGGAAGACGTCCACACAATGGTTTTGTCCGCCGTTGTATCTGCCGGGTCAAAAGACACCTGTAAATTAGCTGTTGCCGTGTTTTCCGCCTTTTCCGCCGCATTTAAGCCTGTGGTATCCTCCACCACCGTATCCGGTCTGCGGAGAGCGATTTCTGTCCGGTTCAGTGTGATCTCCCGCAGAGAGACTTTCACCGTAACTTTACAGGAAACTGTCATCTCTTTGTATGAAGCCGTGATCACTGCCTCACCTGCATCCACAGCCCTGACCATAACCGCCGGCTTACCGCCTGTTCCGGAAGTATCCGTCTTTATCTCTACTCTGGCTACCTTTTCGTCGCTGCTTTTCCAGACTGCCGTATCCGCTGAAGGACTGCTTCCCGTTCCTGATACCTGGGCTTTTGTAACTTCTATGCCATCGGCAAACAGCTTCAGCTGCTGCCCCTCTTTGCAGTCACTTTCGCTGTTTCTGTCCAGGGTCATGCTTGTCTTATTCAGGCTCAGCACAGGATACTCCTGTGATCCCGGCATATTGTCATAAACCGGAATCTTAAAGACAAAGCCTGAGTTCAGAGAACCGGCATTTGCGTACATTTTTTTCGTACTGGAAGATTCACTGGCCGGCGCCTGGATGTTCTGCATATACTGATGGTTGTAGACCCCATACGGGCTGTTCTTGTCTACATTAAATTTTTCCAGATAGATGGTATCCTGATATTTCAAAATATAGTTGTTGCCAATCGTGGCGGCACCACCCTCAAGAGATTTATAGCGGGTATTCCAGCCCTGATTCTTCGCATAGGTGAGTCCCTTCACGATCTTCTCGGCCGTAGACGAACCATTGACACCCACATTGAAAAAATTATAATATCCCTCGTATCCCGGATACGTGCCGGAGATCAACCCGGAAGTTCCCTGCCCCTGCTCCTGGTACACCCGGGATGCCAGATGGATCGGACTGAGTTTACGCCCTTTGCCAATCTCAAAAAAAGCCCTGGCATAAGTACGTCCCTGTCCATCATCCGGCAGTTTTCCCTTCATAAAAGTCCCGTTCAGAAAATTCTGTACCGCCGATTCGGTATGATAGGAAGCGTTGAAAGTTAACTGTTCAAACTGGAAAATATAAGTCTCCGTCAGAAAATTCCGGGGATCCATATAATACGCCACAGCCGGTTTCGTGGCATAATACCAGCCGCTCTCAGTAGGGCAGGCAGCACCCACCCAGCCTTTCGAGGCGTTGGATGTTGTATTCTGGATCAGGCTCCTGTCTCCCATCTCCTTTGACACTGACGTATCGAAATCAAGTCCCGTCCTCATGGGGACGAAGGTCCAGTCAGGGTGAGCGCTTTTCAGTTCGCTGAGGGCGCTCTGATAGTCCCCCGGAAAAGCAGAGATATCCGAAGTATCCACTGCCTTTGTATAAGCCTGCAGCGTGCGCATACCGTAGGCGCTGCGCTTGTAGGCCGTCTTCCCGTCATTGTTCTTAAACTGCAGAACGGGCGCTAAATACTGCTCTTCCCAGGAAATCCATTCCTCATCGGAATAAGCCAGATAATAGCTCTGCACAAAGCCTGTCCCTTCCGCACCGTTCAGAAAAAACTGCACCTCATACCAGACATCATCTTCTGTAATCCTGATCCCTCTGATATATAATGTCTGTCCGATCGTAAGAACTGCCGCTGTTTCGCTTTCCTCTTCCGGGCTACGGCGCGCGTTGTAACTGTCTGCATGGTAAAGAAGGGCCATCAGATCCTTTTCAGCCAGCAGGTCATTGAAAGCTTCTTCCGCCTCCTGTATCATGACCTGCCGTTTCGCATCCAAAGCGTCCAGATCATTTTCCGAGACAGAGTCTATATCATTGTCAGAAACCGAATCTATGTCGTTATCGGAAACCGAATCCATATCATTGCCGGAAACGGAATCTGTGTCTGTATCATCCTCAGTGCCAGAATCCCCGCTGGTACCGCCTTCCGGATCAGAGGTGGAACCATCACTGTCTTCACCTTCCGGGCCGGGCGCAGAGTTGTCGCTGTTTTCGCCTTCCGGGTCGGACGCAGAACTGTCGCTGTCTTCGCCTTCCGAATCGGGCGCAGAACTGTCGCTGTCTTCGCCTTCCGAACCGGACGCAGAGTTGTCGCTGTCTTCGCCTTCCGGGTCGGGTGCAGAACTGTCACTATCTTCCTCTTCCGAACTGGTGTCCGGCACAGAATCATCTTCTATACCGCTTTCCGGATCCGATCCGGAACCCTCTCCGATGCTGCTCTCCTTGCCAGATGCAGAACCACCTTGGACACCGCCTTCCGAATCCTCCGAGGTACTGTCAAAGGAAACCGGAAGATTGCTCTCCACAGCAGAATCAGGCATCTGCCTCTCCGCCGCCAATGCATATACAGAACTGTGTTCCATACACAGTGCCAGGCAGAGCAGAACCGCCGCCCATCTGTAGCCGGCAGAATATCTCTTCCGTGGTTTTATCATTAACTTAAACTGTTTCATTCGCAGCTCATTCCTTCCTGAAAATATTTTTTAAAAACTTTTTCTTTTTGCTATATGAAATCCAAAACAGACTTCAATGTTATGTCTACCTTTTATGGTTTGCTATAATAATATCATTTTTTTGAAATATTTCCAGTGTAAAGTTATGTAAATCTTTTTAATATTTTTTACTTAAGATTTTGAAATAAAGAAAGCTAAAAAATTTTTGTAACAAAAAAACACCTGAACCGGTGTTTTTTATAAAAAATTCTTGATTTTCTTTTTTAGGTCCCCAATGCCCCGGTTACACCAAATCTCCCCCCAGAAACTCCCTGATCTGCCTCTCCATAACCGTTCTGACATCCTCACCTTTATGATAGGCAATCGTCCACTCCACGATCTTCTCCATGGTCTGCTCCACGTTCCACACCGGTTTCCAGCCAAACGTTCCTTTCAGCTTCGAACAATCCAGCTTCAGGAAATTTGCTTCGTGGGGTCCGCCGTCATACTCATTTTTCCATACAGCCTCTTCCGCACCCGCCGCCTGATTCCATTTTTCACAGAAAAGCGTCACAAGTTCACCCGTGGCATAGCAGTCCGTCTCGTCCGGCCCTACATTATAGCTGCCCTCATACTTCGGTTCATCATACTGTGCTGCCGCCAGCATCAGATATACTGCAACAGGTTCCAGTACATGCTGATAGGGCCTTGTGGAATAAGGATTTCTTACGACGATGGCCTCTTTTTTCAAAACGGCCCTCACACAGTCGGGAATGATCCTGTCTGCCGCAAGATCGCCGCCTCCGATCACATTTCCTGCCCGTACTGTGGAAATTACCGTCGGGCATATGCCGTTTTCTTTTTTCTCATCCTGCCGGAAAAAGGAATTCCGGTAGCTGTCCGTCACCAGCTCAGAGCAGGATTTTGAGTTGGAATAGGGATCATAACCGTTCAGTTCTTCATTTTCCCGGTATCCCCAGGCCCATTCCCGGTTCAGATACACCTTATCGGTAGTCACATTTACGAAAGAACGGACACACGGGTGCATACGCACACACTCAAGCATGTTCACCGTTCCCATCACATTCACTTCATACGTGTAGACCGGACTGCGATAGGATTCCCGGACGATGGGCTGTGCCGCCATATGAATGACCACCTCCGGCTGCACCTCGTCAAACACCTGCTGTAAATGTTCCAAGTCCCGCACGTCTCCTGTGACAGAGCGGATCTTTTGTTCTATGCCGCTCAGGACAAAAACACTTGGATCTGTGGGCGGCTCTAACGCATATCCCATCACCTCCGCGCCCGCCTGCACCAGCAGCATACACATCCATGTGCCTTTAAATCCTGTATGTCCTGTAATCAGAACCTTTTTTCCTTTATAAAAGTCCAGCCCAAAATCAAATTGTCCCATATATATGTTTCCCTTTTCTTTCTGCCTCTGAATTTTTCAGCCGTAGACCGTGAAATCTGCATCCCGCCGTAAAGAACACCGGCCTTCTACTGCGCCGCCGCAGCAATCAGAGTCTTTGCCATATAATCGATCATCTCATCTGTCATTCCCGGATAGACACCGATCCAGAACGTATCTTTCATGATGCGGTCCGTATTTTCCAGTTGCCCCACGATCCGGTAGCCTTCTCCTGCGGCCCGCATCTCATCAAAACAGGGGTGCTTCGTCAGATTCCCCGCAAAGAGCATTCTCGTCTGGATACCATGGTCTTCCATATACTGCACGACCTTATTGCGGTCAACACCGTCTTTGCAGGTGATCAGAAAACCAAACCAGCTGGGAGCGGCATTTTCACATGGCACCGGCAGGATCAGCCTGTCTGTAATGTGGTCTGTCTCATCCGCCGCCAGAAGTGCATTCTTCAGCCTGTCAAAATTATGCCGTCTCCGCTCCACGAAGGAGGGGAATTTTTCCAGCTGCGCACAGCCGATAGCCGCCTGCAGATCCGTCGCTTTCAGATTATAACCGAAATGAGAATATACATACTTATGATCATATCCCTGAGGCAGTTCGCCATACTGTCTGTCGAAGCGGTGGCCGCACAGGTTATCCTGTCCCGACGGGCAGACACAGTCCCGGCCCCAGTCCCGGAAGGAACGGATACTCTTATGGAGCAGCGGATCGTTCGTATATACCGCGCCCCCTTCTCCCATGGTCATATGATGAGGCGGATAAAAGCTTGATGTACCGATATCCCCGACAGTTCCCGTCAGTTTCGTCTGCCCGTCTATCGTATATTCAGAACCCAGCGCATCACAGTTGTCCTCCACCAGCCAGAGGTTATGTTTCTTACAAAATTCGCTGACCGCCTTTAAATCAAAGGGATTCCCCAGCGTATGGGCGATCATCACCGCCTTGGTCCTGGGCGACAATGCCTCTTCCAGCATGGTGATGTCTATATTATACTGGGGGATTGTCACGTCCACAAACACCGGAACCGCACCGAACTGTATCATAGGTGACACAGTTGTCGGAAATCCTGCCGCTACCGTGATCACTTCGTCCCCTCTTTTGACGGCCCTGTCGCCAAGAAGCGGCGATGTGAGCGCCATAAAGGCCAGCAGATTCGCCGAAGAACCGGAATTTACAAGAGAGCAGAACCTGACACCCAGATATGCCGCCAGCTTCTTTTCAAATTCATCCGTATAACGTCCGGAAGTAAGCCAGAATTCCAGCGCGCTGTCCACCAGATTGACCATCTCCGCACTGTCGTATACTCTGGATGCGTATGGAATCCTCTGGCCTTCCTCAAAGGTTTTTTTCACATTATGGTAAGTGTCACAATATTCTTTTACCAGACTTAAAATTTCTTCCTTTGCCTGCTGTTCTGTTTTTTGGTTCATACCGGATTCATCTCCTTTTTTCAATATTTATCAAAAAAGCTACCAGATTTTCCATGGCGCCCGTCCCTCACTCCACAATCCCTCCAGATACGCTCTATCATGCACCGTATCCATAGGCGACCAGAAGCCTGTATGTTTATAGGCCGCCATCTGCCTGTCACCAGCCATCCGCTCAAACGGTGATGCTTCCAGCATCTCCGACCCGTCTCCCAGATAGTCAAACACTTCTCTGTTCAACACCATAAAGCCCGCATTCACCCATGACTGATCTTTTCTCGCCTTTTCCTTAAAACTCTCTATCATGCCCTGATCATCTATCTTGATTGCCCCAAAGCGTCCTGCCGGCTGTGTAGTCGTGATCGTAGCGATCCTGCCATGGGATCTGTGGAAAGCAAGCAGCGCCGGAATATCCACGTCCGCCACACCGTCCCCGTAAGTCAGCATGAAACATGCGTCTTCACCAATATAATCCCTGATCTGCAGAATACGGCCGGCCGTCAATGTATCCAGACCTGTATTTGCCAGCGTCACCCGCCACGGCTCTGCCGTAGAATGATGGTACTCTCTCGATTTATCCTGAAGGCCGAACGTGGCATCGGACTGATACATATAATAATGGATAAAATAATCCTTGATCATATGTCCCTTATACCCGCAGCAAATAATGAAATCATTACAGTCATAGGTTGAATAAATTTTCATAATATGCCACAAAATCGGTCTGTCCCCAACCTCTACCATTGGTTTAGGTTTTAAGACCGATTCTTCACTGATGCGGCTTCCCCGGCCGCCGGCCAGAATAACTACTTTCATAAATTTTTTATTTCCTTCCTGTCTGCATCTCTTTCGCTGCCGTTCCCGGATCAGTTTACCGGCGTTTGAAGTGTTTTAATCCATGGTGCCACTCCCGCATTCCACAGATTTTCCATATTAACTCTGTCGCGATAAGTTTCCACCGGTGTCCAGAATCCCTCGTGTTTATAGGTGATAAGCTGTTTCTCCTCGGCCAGATTATTGAGCAGGAAGCTCTCCATCTCATAATTTCCGTTTAAAATATGAAAGATTTTCTTATTCAGTACAAACAGACATGCATTTGTCCACGCCTGATTTCCTTCCATAGTGTGCTGTCTCTTCACGACCAGTCCCTCCGGGCTTATTTCCAGCGATTTATTGCGCCCGGTGGGCTGTGCCACCGCCATTGTTGCCAATTTGCCCTGCTGCATATGATATGCATACATTTGTGACACATCAATATCCGAAAGACAGTCACCATATGTCAAAATAAAATTGTCTTCCTTGATATAATTTTGAATCTGAGCCACACGATGACCGGTAGCGCTGTACAACCCCGTATCCACTACCGTTACTTTCCAGTCTTCGGTGCGGTTCTTATGAATTTCTATCTTATTGTTCTGCAGGTCAACCGTAATGTCAGACTGATAAACATAATAATCCATAAAATACTCTTTTATCATATTTACCCTGTATCCGCCGCATATAATAAATTCATGAAACCCGTATGCGGAAAAACTTTTCATAATATGCCACAGCAGCGGTTTCCCTCCGATCTCTGCCATCGGCTTCGGAATACCTTCCTGTTCATTACTGATCGTACTCCTTGTCCCTCCCGCCAGAATAACTATTTTCATATTTTATTTCCTTTCAGATTTATGATCAGAACAGCCCCGTACATGAAGCAGAGCAGTGCCATTAATACCATATAACAGGACGCGGCTCCCATAGTTCCGAACCCCGCTACAGCCCGCGGCAGACTGACCGTGGCCAGAACCGCAGTAATACAATGCGGCAGAAGCAATGCTTTTTGACAGCGCATAATCGTCAGCACCACACTCTGGTACCCGGACGCTGCCAGAAAAGCGCTTGCCAGAAGCAATATCATCAGTTCTCTTTTATATCCGGTCAAGTCTGTATTATAAAGCAGCGACAGCACCGGGATTCCCAATAAGTAAGCCCCTGTCATACACACCCCGGCAAGTGCGCCTATGATCATAATCTGCCTTCCGATCCGTTTTCTGAACTTTACAACCTGTCCCTGCTCCCATTCAACCGCCATGGGAACAAGCGACGGCTGATATATGAAATTGTTCAGCAGACCTATCACAAATACCGGCATAGCCACAAAGCCGTAACACGCCTGTATCTCGTCGGTCATATACGCGTCAATGGAATATTTAGGCATATTATTTTCATAAAGAGCCAGAAAAGAAATTCCAAACAGCGGCAAAACTGCTTTTAGAAGTCGTCCGATCTGTCGAAAATCAATCCTGTTTCCGGACATTTCCGAAAATCTGTCTTCCCTTCTGCAGATCCGCGGATATGAAACCCGTAATAATATCAAAAATATCACGGCTGAGAGTATCATGCACCACAACAGAGTGTCTTTCAGACTGCGGCTGATATACAGCGCCACAGGGAAAAATAACAGTATACCGGTCCACCTCACACAAAACATTCCTGCACCTGCATACAATCTGTTTCTCTGCTGATAATATCCCCATATAACGTCTTCCAATGCTTCAACTGCATAAATCATGCACACCGCAAAAACAACCCCGATCTTGTCGGAACTGTATCCCAGCCGTGATGCCGCATACCCCAGATAACCGCAAACGGATATAACCATTACGATAACCGTTGCCAAGCGTGTCATAATATACGTAAAAAGTGAAAACTTATGTTCCACATCCGTTACCTGAAAATTACGCACCCCAAACTTTCCTATGGGAAGCATAAGATTTCCTACCGCAAATGCCATCGTCAGCATCCCCGCATCCGAAAGCCCCGTCATCCGCGTAACGATCATGGACATAACAACTGCTTCCGCGGCATTGATCAATCCGGCTGCAGTATTCCAAACATAATCTTTTCTACGTGGGTTATCCATATGAACCATAATTTATACCATTCAAAAAATTCAGTGTGCCGTTTCATCTTTTTTTTCATCATCAATATTCAGCTTCTCACTTACGATCACATCCGGCTGTCTCGACACTTTGCGAAGTATTGCACCGATATATTCTCCCAGAACACCCATAAACAAAAGCTGTACAGATCCCAAAAAAAGCATACCGATCAATACCGGTGCCACGCCGGCCGGAAATCTATACCATAAGGTACACTTCATAATCAGGTAGAACACCCCCACTGCAAAGCTGGCGACCGACATGCAAAAACCGGCGACCGTCATAAGACGAAGCGGCGCTGTCGATGTATTCACAAGGCTGTTCAGTGCAAAGTTCAAATAGCGCCATATATTGTAGCTGGATTTGCCGCTGCGTCTTTTCTCCTGTACGTACTGAATCAGTTTCACCTCGTATCCCATATCGGCCAGGGCATTTCTTAAGACGATGTCTTCATCGATCTTCTTAATTTCTTCCATCACATCTCTGTCATACAGTATAATGCCTGACATGTGCTCATACTGCGGAACCTCCGAAAAGACGTTGATGATTTTATAATATAAATGCCGAAAAAAATACTTGATCTTCCCCTCTTTAGAACCGGTCTTCTGACCAGCCACCACTTTATACCCCTGCTCCCAATACCGGATAAATTCCGGAATCAGTTCCGGCGGCTCCTGAAAATCACATGCTATATTCACAATCACATCACCGGTATAATATCCAAAGCGCATACGCCGCCCACGGCCTCCAGAGCCGTAATTCCGATTCAGTATGACAGCTTTAATATGCCTGTCTTTGGCCGCAATTTCGCGGAGACGCTGCTTTGTCGCGTCCGTGGAACAATTATCCCTGAAAATGATCTCATAATCATAATCCAGCGTCTGCATGATCTTCGTGAGTGTCTCTGCCATAGGCTTTACATTATTTTCCTCATTATAGCAGGGTACGTTGATGGATATCTTTTTCTTCATTATTCCTGTCCCTTTCAGCATGTACACAGCCCGCCATGCATTATTGAAAAGTAAAAACTTTTCGACATAATATTATAATACCCAGCCTTTTCCATATTTTCAACCTTTTTATATTTATGTCCCGCTCCGGCCAGTCTTATAAAGGATAGCAGCTGTCCCGTTCTATGACCCTGCATGGAAATTCGACCCGCAGGTATTCACTGTGCTTATGCGCAATCCGGTCCAGCAGAACGGTGACTGCCATACGCCCCATCTCCTCCTTCGGTATATCCACGGTCGTAAGAAGCGGTGTCGATGCCATCGATCCGGCAATATTGTCTATTGCAATAATTGATACAGACTTCCCCTTTGTCCTGTGTTCCGATGCGCTGTCAGCCAGCGCCTGCATGGCTCCCAGTGCAGAGATGTCATTTGCGCAGAGCACCGCCGTCATATCCCTCTGTCCCAGTTCCGACATGGCTCGATAACCGCTCTCATAAGTCTGATCCGTAGAGTAAATATAGTGATAATTGATCGGAATATTTTCTTTGATCAGTGTTTCGCAATATCCCACATACCTCGCCTCAAAGGAACAGTCTCCGATATAACCGATTCTGCGATGCCCTAATGATAACAGATATTCCATCGCTTTCACCGCCGCCGTCTTTCCGTTACAGATGATCTCGTCCATTTTATAATCTGTAGGATTTCTGTCTACGCCTACGATGTTGCGGGTATAATGCTTCAGACGGGCAAGAAAATCATCGGAGCACCGCCCCAGAATAATAATGCCGTCCGTTTGTTCCAATGCAGAAAAGTCCACATCCTCCGCATTCGTAACAAATTGCAGAATGCAGGAATTAGCAAGCAGGCTCCCTTCAATGCTTTGAAAAAGCTCCCGAAAAAACGGGTCCTTATCAAGAAAGTCAAACCGGGTCAATATAACCGCTATCTTATAACTTTTTGCTGATGCGCGCTTTCCCATTTTCAAATTGCGCGCCTCGGCATTTGGAATATAATTCAAAGCATGGGCCGCCTCCCAGATCTTTTCTTTCAGTTCCGGAGAAGCGCAGGCCGGCACTGTATTGTTTAACACGCGCGACACGGTGGACGGTGAAACCCCGACCATTTCCGCAATTTTCTTTAATGACATGATTCCCTCTTTTCCAATACATTTTTAAGCAAACGTTTGCCAATAATTGAGTTGCATTTATCTTTTCATACGCATATACTGTTCCTGAACAATTATATCAAATTTATTGGAAAATTCAACAATATTGTTTATGTTTTAACTAAATCGAAAGGAATAGGAATTTAAACCATGAGAAAATTCAAAGAAAACGTTTGCTTAACTGTATTGTCTGCCTGCCTGCTTGCGGGTATCCTGACAGGATGCGGAAAAGGCGCTGATACTTCTTCCGGAGACAATACCACCGTAGAACTGCTGAATGTATCCTATGACCCCACAAGAGAGTTTTACGCTGCTTATAATGAACTGTTTCATGAATACTGGAAGGAGAAGACCGGACAGGACGTTACTGTGACGCAGTCTCACGGCGGTTCCGGTTCCCAGGCGCGTTCCGTAATCGAAGGAAACGAAGCGGATGTCGTAACTCTGGCACTGGCCCATGATATCACAGCGATTGAAGAAGCCGGAATGATCCAAAGCGGATGGGCTGAAGAATTTGACAAAGACAGTTCTCCCTATACATCTACTATTGTATTTCTGGTTCGCAAGGGCAATGAAAAAAATATTCAGGACTGGAATGACTTGATCCGGGACGATGTTGCTGTCATTACACCCAATCCCAAAACATCCGGCGCCGCCTGCTGGGGTTTTCTTGCCGCATGGGCATATCAGCAGGAACAGGACGGACAGGACTCTGCCGCCACACAGGAATTTATGAAAAAATTATACCAGAACGTACTGGTACTGGACTCCGGTGCAAGAGGCTCAACAAATACTTTTGTAGAAAACGGACAGGGTGATGTGTTGATCGCATGGGAAAACGAGGCATATTTGTCCATGCAGGAATATCCTGATCAGTATGAGATCATAACGCCCAGTATCAGCATACTGGCACAGCCTTCTGTTGCCGTAGTAGATGAAAACGCCGAAAGCCACGGTACGCCGGAAGCCGCATCCGCCTATCTGGAATACTTATACAGTGAGGATGCACAAAGACTGGCCGGTGAAAACTATTATCGTCCGTCAAATGAAGATATTCTGCGTGAATTTTCAGATCAGTTCGATCTTGACATGAATCTTGTTACCATAGAGGATTTTGGCGGCTGGAATGAAGCATACAAAACATTTTTTGAAGATGGCGCCATTTTTGATCAGATCTATGGCGAATAAATGTTGATAAACATATACCCCGCCTGCAGGAAAGGATTTTCTATTACATGGAACAACAGATTGTAAAAATAAAAAATAAAAAAGGTGTCAGGGTCATACCCGGATTCGGATTTTCCATGGGGATAACACTCTTTATGCTGAGTGTCCTCGTACTGATCCCTCTGGCGTCCATCCTGATCAGTACCGCACAGCTTGACTTGAAAGATTTCATTGATATTGTCACCTCACGCCAGATTGTATCCGGCTATATAGTCAGTCTTTCCTGTTCTTTTATTGCCGCGCTGGTCAATGCGGTGTTCGGTCTCATGCTTGCCTGGGTGATTGTGCGTTATGACTTCCCGGGCAGACGCCTGATGGACGGCCTGATCGAATTGCCTTTTGCACTGCCCACCGCTGTGGCAGGTATTTCCCTGACATACCTTTATTCCGATCAGGGATGGATCGGTTCGATTTTTGCCAGAGCAGGCATCAAAATTGCGTATACGCGCATCGGCATTACAATTGCCATGATATTCGTAGGTATCCCCTTCGTGGTCAGATCACTTCAGCCGGTATTGGAGAAGCTGGACAGACAGTACGAGGAAGCGGCACTCATGCTGGGCGCCGGCAGAACCCGCACCTTTTTCCGTGTTATACTTCCCGAACTGTTTCCCGCGCTCCTGGCCGGATTTGGCCTTGCTTTCGCGCGCGGAATCGGCGAATACGGAAGTGTGGTATTTATTGCGGGCAACATCCCTTACAAGACACAGATAGCCCCTCTTCTGATCATGACCAAGCTGGAACAGTATAAATACGCCGATGCTACTGCATGTGCGCTGGTATTGTTACTGATCTCCTTCCTGCTGATGCTTGTGATCAACTCCGTCCAGCTTCATATGCAGAAATTCAGCAAGTGCTGATATACACATAACGCATACGCAAAGTCCGACAGAAAGGCATGGTTATAAATATGGCAAAAGAAATAAAAGAAGCATATGAACAGGATGTGGTAGGCGATGGTATCAATTCCCTTCAAAAAGTGATTGATCCGCACAAAAACGAATCAAATCACATTGTAAAATATCTGTTAATAGGAGCATGTGCACTATTCCTGTTCATCATGCTGATCCTTCCCCTGGCAGTAGTAGTCATCAACGCTTTGAGGGACGGTCTGGCCACTTACAAAGAGGCCGTATTTGACGAATATACAATCAAGGCACTGCAGCTCACCCTTTTGGCCACGGTATCCGCTGTAGCCGTTAATACTGTATTCGGCGTCACCGCCTCGTACCTTGTATCCAAATTCTATTTTAGAGGAAGGCAGCTTCTGTCAGCATTGATAGACATTCCCTTTTCGATCTCACCGGTCATTGCCGGTCTGATTTTTATTCTGACTTTCGGAAATGTGGGATGGATGGGAGACTTTCTGAAGGCCCATGGCATTAAAATCGTATTTGCTGTGCCGGGAATCATACTGGCTACCATATTTGTGACATTTCCCTTTGTTTTCCGCGAACTTCTGCCGGTTCTCAATGCACAGGGCAAGGATGAAGAAGAGGCTGCGGCCCTTATGGGTGCGAAGGGATTCACAATCTTCCGCCGGATTACCTTTCCCCATATCAAGTGGGCTCTGCTATACGGCATTGTGCTGTGTACAGCCCGTGCAATGGGTGAATTCGGCGCTGTATCCGTTATCTCCGGTCATTTAAGAGGCAAAACAAACACTCTGCCCTTACATGTAGAGATACTTTACAATGAGTTTAATACCACAGCCGCCTTCGCGGTTTCATCTATACTGGTGATCCTTGCGGTGTTGATCCTGATTGCCAGAAACCTGATCGAATGGAAGAGAAAATAGAAAAGAGGATGATAAAATGTATCTGGAAATGAAAAATATTTACAAGACTTTTGACGGGTTCCACGCTTCTAATGATGTGAATTTCAGTGTAAAAAAAGGTGATCTGGCCGCCCTGCTGGGTCCCAGCGGCAGTGGAAAAACCACCATTCTGCGAATGATCGCAGGTCTGGACACCCCTGATTCCGGCGATATCATCATAGATAATACCAGAGTCAACTCTCTGCCGGGAAACAAGCGCGGAATAGGATTTGTATTCCAGAACTACGCTCTCTTCCGCTATATGACAGTGGCTGACAATATTGCTTTCGGTCTGGAAGTGCAGAAGAAAAGCAAAGCAGAGATCAGGGAACGTGTAGAAGAACTTCTGGAACTCATATCCATGAAAGATCTGGGTAAGCGCTATCCACATCAGCTCTCCGGCGGACAGCGCCAGCGTGTGGCATTCGCCAGAGCTCTGGCCCCCAACCCGCTGCTTCTGTTACTGGATGAACCCTTTGCAGCAATCGATGCAAAAGTACGGCGTGAACTGCGCACATGGCTCAAAGATATGATCGGAAAAGTGGGGATCACCAGCATTTTCGTGACACACGATCAGGAAGAAGCCATGGAAGTAGCCGATACTATCATTGTGACGAATCAGGGACGCGTAGAACAAATCGGCACTCCCGAAGAAATCTGCCTGCATCCCCAGACAGATTTCGTAGCAGATTTCATTGATGCCAAACGTTATAAGGCAATTACATTACAATAGATTTTCTATCCGGTTCAAAATGTAGAATCCTTTCGCATTCAATGAGTCCTCCCGGTTATAAAGCATCGGCGTATTGTCCATCTGACGGAATATGCCGCCCGCTTCCTCTACGATACACTGCATGGCTGCCGTATCCCACTCCATTGTGGGATTGTGGCGGTAGTAGATTTCCGCATCCCCTCTGGCAACCAGGCAGCCCTTCAGAGAACTTCCGATCTTAACAAGATTTTTAAACTGATATTTCTCAATCAGTTCTTCCATTTCCTTACATCCATGAGAACTGCTCATAACAACACGGAAATCCGGAATCTCCGTGCAGTCAGACACATGCAGCCTGGTCACTTGACCGGCAGAGTCTTCCAGATATGCTCCATCATTCCGGCTGGCATAATACAAATCACCCGTAACAGGTACATAGATCACACCCATGACGGATTCGTGCCGGTATGCAAGCGCAATATTTACCGTAAACTGACCATTACGCTTCAAAAATTCCTTGGTTCCGTCCAGCGGATCCACTACAAAACACAGATCATTATTCAGCCGCTTACGGTTATCCTTTTCCTCTTCGGAAAGAATCGCATAATCCGGAAATTCCCTTCGCAAAGCCTCCACAATAATCGCATTCGATGCTTTATCCGCAATCGTCAAAGGTGAATTACCTTCTTTATATTCCACCTGCAGATCCGTATGTTCATTATAGATACGCAGAATTTCACGTCCGGCCTCCACTGCAGCTTTTTTTGCAATATCCAATTCTTTTTCCCACATAACTTCCTCCTCCGCTCGGCGCTGATCCTCTATTCTTATGCGGGTTCAACCCTCTTCATGATCACTCCAAGGATCTCCTCCACACATTCGTCCACGCTCTTTCCGCTGGTATCTACCACAACATCCGGCTCCACCGGCGCCTCATATGGACTGTTCACACCTGTAAAATTAGGAATTTCACCATTTCGCGCCTTTTGATATAATTTCTTTACGTCACGCCGTTCACACTCTTCAAGAGGCGTGCTTACATAGACTTCAATATAGTTCTCTTTGCCGATAATATCTCTGGCGCTTTCACGATCAGCCCGATACGGCGAAATAAACGAAGTCAACACGATCAGTCCCGCGTCATTCATAAGCTTTGCAACCTCAGAGATACGGCGGATGTTCTCAACACGGTCTTTTTCTTTGAAACCCAGGTCCTTATTGAGTCCCATACGGACATTATCACCGTCCAAAAGCATGGTGTATCTTCCCAGCAGATTCAGGCGCTTCTCCAATTCATTGGCCAGCGTTGACTTCCCTGCGCCCGACAATCCTGTAAACCAGATCGTTACAGGTGTCTGCTCCATTCTCCCCGCTCTGTGCTCTCTTGTGATATCCAGTTCCTGCCAGACCAGATTGTCTCCCCGGCGAAGAGTATGTTCGATCACGCCGCAGGCTGAAGTCATATTCGTAATCCGGTCAATCAAAACAAAACTGCCCAGCATTCTATGATTCGTAAATTTATCCAGCACGCACTTCTCCGACAGGATCACATCGCAGTAGGCAAGCTCATTTTTATAGATCTGCTCCGCAGGAATGTGCTCTCCGGAATTAACGTCAACTTTGTACTTAATATTCAAAATCGTTGCCGGCAGCAGTCTCGTACCGAGTTTAATATAGAAATTTCTTCCCGCCATCAACTGTTCGTCATCCATCCAGAGCAGCATTGCCGCAAACATATTGCTGACTTTTAGTTTTGAATCCTTCGCCAGCACACATCCTCTGGATATATCCACTTCCCGGTCAAGCTGTATGGTGACCGGCTGACCCGCTTTCGCACTTTCACTCTTACAGTCCGTGATCAGTATGGAATTTACTTTTGCCTTTTCACAGCTCGGAAGTACATCAAGTTCATCACCGACCTGAATACTGCCGGACTCTATCTGCCCCTGAAACCCTCTGAACGTGTGATTCGGACGGCACACTCTCTGTACCGGCATGACAAATCCCGACTCCCGGCCTTCATCCTCAACATCTACATTTTCCAGATAATCCAACAGCGATTTTCCGCAATACTGCGGCGCTTTGTACCAGGGCATCCGCTCCGACAATTTCGTAACATTATCGCCTTCCGTCGCGGACACGGGAATGATCACAACATCATCTATCTTCAACTCAAAACAAAGCTGCTGCAATTCCCTCTCGATCCGTTCAAAACGGTAACTCTCATAATGGATCAGATCCATCTTATTCACTGCAAATACAAAATGACGTATCCCCATCAAGGCACAGATTCTGGCATGACGGCGCGTCTGAACCAGAATACCCTGTGTCGCATCCACCAGAATAACCGCCAGATCGGCAAAAGATGCGCCCACCGCCATATTTCGCGTATACTCTTCATGTCCGGGGGTATCTGCCACAATAAAACTTCTGTTATCCGTCGTAAAATACCGGTAAGCCACATCAATCGTGATTCCCTGCTCCCGTTCCGCCATAAGACCGTCCAGCAGAAGAGAATAGTCGATCATTCCCTCACGGCTTCCCACCTTGCTGTCTAATTCCAGTGCGCGTTCCTGATCAGCATACAAAAGCTTGGCATCATAAAGCATATGACCGATCAAAGTGGACTTTCCGTCATCTACACTGCCACAAGTGATAAATTTCAACAGTCCTTTTCCCATCCTAGAAGTACCCCTCTCTCTTACGTCTCTCCATACTGCCTGCTGCCTCATGGTCAATGACACGGCTTGTCCGTTCTGAGGTAACACTGCTCAGCGTTTCCTCTATAATTGCATCCAGAGTGTCTGCATGTGATTCCACGCCCCCTGTCAGCGGATAGCATCCCAGCGTGCGGAAACGAACCATTTTATGCTCAATCTTCTCTCCCGGCAGAAGCTTCATACGGTCATCATCCACCATGATGATATTGCCGTCGCGATATACTACCGGTCTCTCCTTTGCAAAATAAAGAGGTACGATCTCTATATTCTCTCTGCGGATATACTGCCATATATCCTTCTCCGTCCAGTTTGAAAGGGGAAATATTCTTATACTTTCTCCCTTTTTGATGCGCGTGTTATATGCCTTCCACATTTCCGGGCGCTGGTTCTTAGGATCCCATGCATGTTCCGCATTCCGGAAAGAAAAAATACGCTCTTTGGCTCTGGATTTCTCTTCATCCCGTCTTCCGCCCCCGAAAGCCGCCGTAAACCCATGCTTGTCCAATGCCTGCTTTAACGCCTGTGTTTTCATAATATCCGTATAGGCCGCTCCGTGCTCAAAGGGATTAATTCCCTGACGAACGCCTTCCTCGTTGGTGTAAACCAGCATTTCCAGACCGTATTTCTGTGCTGTGCGGTCACGAAATTCTATCATTTCATGAAATTTCCATGTGGTATCAATATGCATAAACGGAAACGGCGGTTTCTCCGGATAAAACGCCTTCAGCGCAAGATGAAGCATAACCGAACTGTCTTTCCCGATAGAATAAAGCATCACGGGTTTCTCACACTCCGCAGCAACCTCCCGCATAATATAGATTGCCTCTGCTTCCAGGGCATCCAAATGACTTAATTCACTCATATTTTCTCCATTTCCGCGCTGCTTTACCACTCAATCCGTATCCGTCTCACGAGTTTGCGGCAGACAGCGCACAGACACAAATCCCGTAATAAAAACTCTATTCTGATCAATACCATATGCCCTGCAGGCTTCTTCCGAGCATCCCTTCCAGATCATGAATGCTGTCCATATAATAATCCAGCAGATTGTGACGGGTAGATTCCAGCATGGGTTCGTTGTAATCCACCAGTGTAAGTTCTTCGATCTTATCTCGAATACTATATAACAAGTCAAGGGATTGTAAATCTCCTTTTTGTATCAGCTTATACCGAAGCTGCTGCATGTTCTTGTTAATTTCTAATCCAATCTGATCTTTCGCTACTTTGCTGCCTATATTTTCCCGGGGAAATTCCCGATATTCCAATTTATCTTTCTCCGGTATGCCTAAAAAGTTCTGCAGGTCATCCATAGCGTTTTTCGTGTCTGCATATAACTCTTCTCCGACAATAATTTTGATCTGTTCCATCGGATAATAGTTCAAAAATGATTTGATATAATCAGAATATTTCCCTCTAAACCTGTACTTCACGGTCCACTTGTCAAACATCTCCGGGCCCACAGTTCCGTCCCATTCAATGCCTTCTGATCCCGAAGTGCTTGCCTCCAGCATAAACAGCGCATTTCTCATTTCCATTTTATAATAGGAATACAGCACATCAACCGGATTTCTTACACAAAAGATAAGTTTTAAATCACTTCCACAATACCGATACACATCCTCGGCCATGTTTTTATATCCAGGCTCGATATCGCCTACAATTCTTCCCGCAGTTTCTTCCGGTTTATAATGGTTCTTAAATGCTTCATGTGCCGTCTCGTCTACCGCATAATTTAAAAAATAAGTCTCCTTCACCTTCGGCAGAAATATTTTGGGATTCTGTGCCAGTGCGTAATGCATTGACGTGGTGCCGCATTTTGTAAAACCCGGACATAAAAAATCCATGTGTACTTTGGAATCACTCTGGAAAACTTTTTCCCGGTTTTCGTCAAACAGCAGGTCAACAATCCTGTCCTCTGAAACATATTCCAGCAGCATCTCATGCAATACCTTTTTTGTGCTGCCAAATGCCGCAAGCATAAAGGTACACTCTTCATACCCGTCCGGCATCCGGTTCATCGGATAAATGTGATCCATGTCGCAGGCATAATTATCCACTATAAACTGCTCCCGTATGCTAAATTCGTCATTCAGGATGTCGCTCACAACACCAGACAGATTTCTATACGGCAAAATCACTATCTTTTTATTCTTATTTGTCTCAAAGTATTTGTGTATATTATTTGTAATGATCTGCCGTTCGTTCATATCCATATCTCCTAAATATATTTTCTGATTTAAAATTCATACAGTTAATACCAGACTCCTTTTAAGCTCTTTCCCATCATTTTCTCCAATTCACAAATATCATCCATGTAATATTCCATCAGATGCTGACGGGTAGAATCAAGCATTGGAGCATTATAGTCAGCCATGGTAATTTTTTCGGTTTTATCGCGGAGACTGTTTAACAATTCCAGCGATTGAAAATCACCTGCTCTTGTCAGCTTTAAGTTCATCTGAAACAACTCATGATTGATTTCCAGACCGGCTTTGTCCTTCACGACCTGACTTCCGATATTCTCGCGCGGAAATTCCCGGTACGCGATCCGGTCTTTCTCCGCAATCCCCAGAAATTCCTGAAGATCATTCATCTGATTGTATACATCTGCATATAACTCTTCACCCGCAATGATTTTAATCTGTTCCATCGGATAGAACTCAAGAAATGCCTTGATATAATGCGCATACCGTTCTCTATACCGATACTGCTGCGACCATTTGTCAAACATTTCCGGACACACCCGTCCGAACTCATCCATCATCGCTAATTCCACCGAATCCGAACTGAATGTACCCAGATCGCATCGCATTGTCATCTTAAAATAAGAATACAGTACGTCCGCCGGATTCCTTACACAAAAAATGAGTTTCAAATCCTTTCCGCAATACCGGTACACTTCATCAGCCTGGCTGCGATAAGACGGCTCAATCATTCCCCTTATGATATCCTTACGTCCCTCCGCCTTTTCATAATGCTTTTTAAAAGATTCATGCGTGTCTTCATTGATATTGTAACGCAGGAACCATGTTTCCTTCCCTTCCGGCAAAAATATTTTTGGATTCTGTGCCAGAGCATAATGCAGGGAAGTCGTCCCGCATTTGGCAAATCCCGGACATGCAAAATCAATGTGTACCTTGGAATCACTTTGAAATACCTTTTCGCGTTCCTCATCGTAGAGTAAATCTACAATCCGGTCCGGTGATACATATTCCGACAGTTTCTCTTTCAAGACCTTCCCCGTCGTGCCAAACACCGCCAGAAAGAAAACGCATTCTTTATAATGATCCGGCATCTTGTCCATCGGAAAAATATGTTCCATATCACAGGCATAGTTATCTACCAGAAACTGCTCGCGTAAATCATATTCCTCTCTTAAGATATCCCTCACAACTCCCGATAAGTCGCGAAGCGGCAGGATGACAATCTTTTTATTCTCATGATTCTTAAAATAATTTCTGATATTTTTTGCGATCAGCTCTTTTTCGCTCATCATCGCCCCTCCGTGTCTTTCCGTATAGATACGTTTCCTTCTGCACTAAAGCAGTTTTTCCTCATCAATCATATCTATATTCTCTTTATAATACCGGCATAACTGTACTATGGATTCCCGGAAATCTGTAAACCGGTAATCACCGAGTTCTGCCAATAGTCTTTCATTATTTCCGGTATATTCCGGCTTCCATCCGGCTTCCGCCACTGAAATATCGCAGTCTGTCTCCAGGATCTCACGAACCATCTGCGCCAATGTGTACAGATCTATTTTAGACCCTCTGCATACATTGTAGTGTCTATGCTTCGGTTCATTCTCCACAAACCACTGCATAATGTCACACAAATCCTCTACCCATATATAATCAAAATACACATTTTTCTGAATGGTAATGTCTTTTCCTTTCAAAGCCCTGCATATGGCATTGGAAATAAAGCGCCGCTCCCATCTCTCATACTTCCCGTATACGCCAAATAATCGTAAATCATAAATATTTCCCGATTCACAACATTCTTTTGACATGATATACTTGGAAAATCCATATGCATCCAAAGGTATATGTGTGTCAAAGTATTCTTCTCTCATATCCGGAATATAATGCTGCATATCATATTCCGCACCGGACCCGAAATAATACATTTTGCCGTAACAGCCGCTGCAGCGCTGCAGATTAAAAAACATCCGCAGATTACCGTCAAGCGTATTATATCTCTGCGTAACCAGATCGCCGGCCAAATGTACATTTGCCGTATGAAGTATCACATCAAAATAATTTTTATGAAGGTAATCCTCCACAGCCTTTGTATCCTGCAGATCCAGTTCATGCCGTCCCAGAGCAGTCAGATTACAGGCCTTTAGTTTTTCTGTTAAATTACGTCCTATGAATCCGTTCTTTCCTGTAATCAGTACATTCATTCTTTTTGTATTGCTTTCCTCCTCAAATGTTCTCTTCCAATACCCAATCTATAATTTCCCTGACAGCACCTTTTCCTCCGGACTTTTTGGAAACAAATCTGGAAACACTTTTTACTTTGTCAACGGCATTGGATACGCTGCACCCGAAGCCAACCGCCTGAATCGTTTCATAATCATTGATATCATCTCCGACATACGCAACTTCCGACAGTTCAATATGGTTCTGATCGCAGATTTCCCGTACAACGCTTAATTTATCTTTCACGCCCTGCCTTAAAAAATCCATTTTCAGTTTGGCAGCTCTTCTCTCTACTATTTTAGTTTCCTCACCGGTTATAATTCCCGTCAGAATACCTTGCTCTCTCAACAGCTGAAAGCCCATACCATCAAGTGTATTAAACTTTTTAAATTCATCCCCGCTCTCGGTATAATACATACCTCCATCCGTCAGGCAGCCATCGCAATCTGTCAGGAATAGTTTGATGTTTTTTTCTCTCATCAGCAGTCCTCAATTATAGTAACAGTTCAGCCTTTGGCTTCACTGTCACCAACTATACTTTTTCATTTTCACTTTCGCCGGCCGGAATCATCCTCTCAGCTTCTTCCGGACCTCTCTCTCTGCATCTGTCACAGTGATCTTCGCGTCTCCCAGACAGTTCTCCATATCACGAATCCTTCTGACCACATAGTCCATCCCTCGTATTTCCAGGCTGGATTTCTGATCCGTCCCCCACATATTATGATCCAGTGTGATATGCCTTTCAATGATCTTTGCCCCCACTGTTGCGGCAATCGTTGTCGGATTGATATCATATTCGTGTCCGCTGTATCCGACCACGCAGTCATATCGCTTCTTCATCATGGGAATCGCACGTAAATTCAAATCTTCAGACTTCGCGGGATATGTTGAATTTGTATGCAATAGCGCAAAATTTCCGTCACTATATTTGTTCAGGATATCCACCGCATTGTCCACTTCCTCCAGCGTACTCATTCCTGTTGAAAGAATAATCGGTATCTTTGTCTCGCAGGCCCGTTTTACAAACTCAAGATTCGTGATGCTGGCCGATGCAATCTTAATATAAGGAACATGGTACTCCACCAGAAATTCCAGGCTCGGGATATCCCACGGAGAACACGACCACATAATCGGTTTTTCCGCACAATACTGATCAATATAATCATACTCTTCTTTTCCGAACTCAATCTTTTTCTTATATTCCAGATAAGTCATTCTTCCCCATGGCGTATCACGCATTACATTTTTCTGCTCTTCGGGAACGGCAATCTCAGGAACTCTTTTCTGAAATTTGACACTGTCCCATCCGCACGCAAAAGAAGCATCTATTAACTTTTTTGCAATTTGCAGATCACCATTGTGATTAATCCCGATCTCTGCAATAAAGAACACAGGGTAATCTTCTCCGACATACGTTTGTCCAATCTTGAAATTTTTCTTTCCCACCAGGCGTCCTCCCTATTTCTCTCCGATAAAAGGCCACATATCCTCAAGTTTTCCAGGTATCATCTGCCCGTTCTCGCCCATTTTGGACTGTACCTTTGGCATAACCACCTCGTCAGGGTCTACCATAACTTCACAAATAACCGGACCGTCTGTTTTTAAAACCTGCGCTACTGTCTCTGCTATTTCTTTATTATTTTCTATTCTGAAAGTACTCAGCCCATAGGCCTGTGCAACTTTAAGAATATGAGGAATCGTCAGCCCGCTGGCGGCATCGCTCGCCACATAATGCCCTTTAAAGTTATTTCTCTGCATTCCTCTTATACTGGCATAGCCCTGATTGTTCCAGATAAAAAATTTGACAGGAAGCTGTAGTCTGTGCAATGTTTCCAGTTCCTGAATATTTAACTGAAATGCGCCGTCACCGTCAATGGCAACCGTCCTGCGCCTGCCATGTGCCAGACAGGCACCTATGGAATAAGGAAGGGCAAAACCCATGGAGCCCAGCCCCGCCGCATGTTTCATATGCTGCCCCTTTTTGCTCCTGAATGCCTGTATCGTTGCTTCAGTCGTCACGCCTGCGCTTTCGGGAACAATAATTTCATTCTCCTCGAGCATATCGCTTAAAATTCCGGTGAAATAATATCCATCCACATACTGCTCTTTCTGCGCATATTCCGGCAGAATCACCGGATATTCTGCCCGGATTGCCTTACAATGAGCTCTCCATTTCTCCAGTTCTGCTCTGTGTTCATCACTCCACTGCTCTTTTGCCAGTCTCTCATTAAGCGTTTTCAGGAAAATGCCGATGTCACAGCAAACAGGTACATCTATCTTCATAGTAAATTTATTCAATTCCGCTTCGTCAATATCGACGACTATTTTCTCAGCCTGCGGCGCAAAATTTTCTTCATTGAAAGCAGTTATACTGCTATCAAGTCTTGCCCCCAGAGAAAGCAGCAGATCACATTCCTGTATTATAAAATTGGCTCCCCGGTCCCCGAGGGTTCCCGGATGTCCTGCATATAAAGCATGATCTTCCCACATTAAATCAATCGACTTCCAGGTCGTCTGAACGGGAACTCCCAGATAATCTGCCAACTGATAAAAAGCTTCTTCACAGCCCGCACTGATAATACCGTTTCCCGCCAAAATAAGCGGCTTCTTCGCCGATTTTATCTTTTTTACTATATTCTCCATATCAAATGGCACATCAGCCTGTCCGTTACCCGAAACCGTCTCCGCCTGGAATCCCTCGAGTTCATCCGGTTCGATCATACTGGCCTGTACGTCAAGCGGAATGTCCAGCCAGACAGGTCCCTTACGTCCGTTGGTTGCCTCATAGAAAGCCCTGTCCAAATGATACTTTATTTCTGCAGGATTTAAGATCTGGACCGCATATTTTGTAATCGGGGTAATCATCGGCACAATCTGCACCTCCTGCGATCCGATCTGCCTGACCCCTTTATCGCCCACAAGATCTGATCTCTTGGATTGTCCGGAAATTACAAACATCGGCGTTGAATCAATCCAGCCTGCTGTTACACCCGTAATGGTATTCGTTGCACCAGGTCCGGAAGTCACAAGCAATAAACCAGGCATATTAGTATGCTGCCCGTAAGCCTCCGCCGCGATAGCAGCGCCCTGCTCATGTAAAAAGCAGACATATTCCATCCCGGATTTCCCGAGAGAATCATCAAGGTGCATTGCCCCTCCCCCCGGAAGCATAAACGCCTGTTTTATCCCCCGGGATTCCAGATATTCAAAAATATAATCCGATAACTTAATCATCTTGCTGCTCCTTACCTTCCAAAATTATCCTGTGTTTCTCATATTCCGCAATCACATGTCTGATAAAACATGTACTGCCCTGTGCCGGCAGGCGTTGCCGCTGTCTGTCCTCTCGTCATATCGTATTGCCCCGCATCAGTACCATTCTTAATATTATCATAAAAGACAGACCATGTATATTACAAAATGATTTTACCCGCTCGAAGCTTCCCTCTCCGACACTATGTTGCAAATGCATGGCGAAGTGTGAAAGGCAGCGCTCTCTACTCCCTGAGCAGCTGTATAATCTGCATAACCGTATTGTTTTCAACATTTACAGTCAAAATCTGCTGTGCGAATACCACCTGGATCATGTAAACGATGACAGGCAGAAGCAAAAGCCCGACCACACACACCTCCCTGAAGACAAGAAGCCCCCGCATTCCCGCCTCCTGCGGTTTCTTCTCATAGCTGTGCCTGCCTGCCCTGGGGAAGTTGACCACCACCAGCGCGATCATGCACGTATAGAACGCATATCTGCACAAATTAAATGCCGCCGCCAGCGTACCCTCCATCAGAACATGCATCACATCACCCATTCCGTTTCTGTAAAAATGCGGCTTTCCCAGAAGGTAGTACATCAGCATACCCTCGCACCCGGAGCTTTTAAAGATATAGGGTTCCCTGCCCATACGCCATATAAGAAACGAGCATGTTCCTATTGTCTCCAAAATTATATTTAACTTGATGTTTTCACCGTTACAGTACACCATCAGCACCAGCCACGGTACAATCAGAACTGCCCAGTATGGCGGACAGGATGTAAATATAATAAAGAAAATATTTGCCGCAAAAGCCACATAGATGGTTTTGTAATAAAATGTGTAATTTTCTTCTCTTTTCTGCAGATAGCAATATACCATGAGCAATCCCGCCGCAAGCACGAATATGGAGATGGAATCCACACCCATGAAATACTGCAGCGAGAATAAATATCCCATTCTGGAAGATAAGATTCCCGTAGCCGCTATTTTTTTCCCTGACTGGGCCGCCATCTCCACTTCCGGATGAATTTCCGCATAGCTTTTACCCAGGCTGAATAAAAGCTTTTCTACCGGTACCAGCCAGCAGCCTAATACCATATTCCTTATAATGTACAATATTCTTTTTTCATAAAGCAGCACAAGACATACAAATAAGATCAGCGCAAAATATTTGCATGTAATTGCCAGCGCAAAGAAAAGATAAAATTTCTTATAATCGCCTTTTAAGTAATAGTACACCCCATATACGGCAAACATGACACCGATAATATCATATTGTCCCACAAAGCATGTTGCAAAGATCAGAATACCCGAAAACAAGTATACATATAAGACAGTGTTTGAGCCTTCCCGGTCTCCCGTCACATACCCATAAATTTTCCTGACGCCTGCCGCACTGGCAATGACCACCGCTGCCAGCATCGTTTTTCCCCACATCAGGCATAAAAGGCTGCTTTCCGCAAAATTACCGGAGAGTTTCTCATAGATCCACGCCGGAAAATTCCACACTGCAAAAATGGCATAGATTGTAAAATCATATGCCGCCCCGCTCGAGATCCCGCGATTCTGCGTTGCACCGGCTATCGCCTTTGCATAAGAATAAAAGGAAAGCGGATGCCCCTCAGAAAGTGCATACCAGAAATTCAATCCGTGCCTGTATGTTGCAAAAAAGTCTTCGTACATTTCCGAGAACAAAATAATGCACACAAGTATGATTCCAAATAAATACTCCCATTTGTACGGTACAAGATTTTCCTTTGTCCGCATAAAGATTTTTTTTGCAAAAGCTTTTGATTTATTCATGTTTTACTCCGTTTCTCCGCTGCATTTCTGCATATTGACACTCATCGTCTGTCCGCAACCTTAACCACCAAAACATCATCTATCATCCGGCAATATCCGTCATGCGGATAACACGGCATTTGCTGTACCTCATCTGACTCTTCATATGCCTTTAAGACTTCTTTCTCCTCTATACCATTGACCGGGCTTCCCATGCTTCGCCAGAAATTATATGTTGTCTGCGGATAGGTTGTTGATGCCTTACTGTGTCCGTTTACAAACTTATAATCGCCATGCCAGGCCTCAACGTAATCATTTTTACTGAATTCGCCTATGACAGCGACCGGCGTTACTCCGGACTCATATCCTTCCTGTTCCTCTATATCATCCAGAACTCTTGTCATAATACTGACTGTTCTGTCATAGGTCACTCTTGCATACATATATACCGTGTTGCTGTACTGGACATTTCTGACCAGAAGAAAGCAGCATATAAAAGCCGTCAAATACTGCATCGGTTTCCTGACCCGAATATTCTTACAATTACCTGCGATCATAAGACATACAGGAAAAAGCAGATACAGGGCATATGAACTCCTCAAAACAATATTTTCTCCCTGAATCACACTGATAAAATTGCACCACACCGGTAATGTAATAAAAATCAGTATTGCCACGACGGCATTATGAATCTGTATTTTCTTCTGAAACAGCCAAACAGCAAATCCTGCCAGCGCGGCCAGCAGCAGCAATCCGTGTAACGCACAGACAACCCCTCCAAAGTATCTGCTGTCCGTGACAAAAAACTGTAAAATATCCTTATAAGTCTTCATGATATTCCCGAAGACCGCCTGTACCGACAGCTCCGCTAAACGCCCCATGCCGTTTGACCCGTTTGTAGACGTTGTATGCCACCGCAGCAATAATATTTTATATACTGATAAATACGCGGCGCAGCCCGTTACAGCCGTCAGAATCATAGTAAATGCGCTGCGCACTTCTTCCTTCCAGGAGCTGTCCGCCAGCGCTTTCTGTAACAGTACAAGCCCGCACAAAACGATTGTCACACTGAGATACGCCTGATAAAATCCCATCGACACCACAAGGCATACTGCTCCTGCAATTATGTTCCATGGACTTCTGATATGTATAAGACACCACACTGCTAAACAGGCAAAAAACAGGGCGATCATACAGCAGTCATAAATGTAAATATATATACCGCATAATTCGGTAACCGCCAGATTGGAAACCAAAAATCCACATGCAAGAATTTCGCAGACAGGATTACTGATCTTAATAATATCCGCTATGATAAAAGCACTCATTACCGCAAAAACAGTACCGATCACTCCCACCAGCCACGGAGAAACCACGTTTCCACGCAAATAAACGTAGTACGGCTGAAGAAATCTTCCAAGCTGTACCTCCCATTTTCCTGCTGATGAAAACATATGGTTTATTGCGTCATGCGTGGGCATATAATTCACAAAAGCATAACCGTTTGCACATAACGCAATCACCCCTGTCCAGAATAATAATCTTCTTTTTTGCGCATCCGGTTCATAGTCTGTTCCGTTGTACAAATATTGTAATAATCGTTTCATCCCCTCATGATACTCCCTGTATAATAAATAATTCCTATTCTTACTCAGCCTGCTGTCTCCGGTATATCACCGCTCCGTCTTTGATCGTCATCATAACCTGTATATCCTTTATTTCCATCGGATCAACGTCTAACGGCGATCTGTCCAGAACAACCAGATCGGCACGTTTTCCCGCCTCAATACTGCCTTTGGTGTCTTCCTCAAAATACTCATATGCCGCCTGAATCGTTACCGCTTTCAGCGCTTCATATACGGATATCTTCTGCTCCGCGCCAATCACTGCCCCGCTCCGGCTGATGCGGTTCACCGCACACCAGACGGAATGCAGCATATCCGGCTTTGTTACCGGCGTGTCCTGATGAAAGTTCACCGTCACACCTCTGTCCAGTGCATCCTTTACCGGACTGATCCGGCTCCCTCGCGCACTGCCAAAGTTATGCAGATGAATGTCTCCCCAGTACCATACATGACCGACAAAAATTGATGCTATCATATTAAGACGTGCCATCCTGTCCAGCTGATCATTCCTCACCGTCTGACAATGGATCATCACCGGCCTTAAGTCCTCCTCACAGCCGGTTTCTCTGATCACCTTTTCATACAGCGTCAAAAACTGCTCACTGGCGGCATCCCCGTTACAATGTGCCAGAAGCTGCTGTTTGTCTTCCACTGCAGTTGTGATCCACCGCTCCGCCTCCTGATCAGAGAGCCACGGATACCCGCAGTAGCCCTCTTCTCCGTTCAGATACGGCTCCGACATCCAGGCAGACCGCCCCTGAGGGGAACCGTCAAGAATCAGTTTATATCCGCCGATTTTAAGGTGTCCGTCACCTCCGCCAGTCAGATGTGAAAACTGCTCCTGTATCTTTCTGATCTCCTCCGTCAAAAGAGGATAGGAAACCACATCTACCAGAAGCTGCCCCTGCCGCGCCATCCGGTCAAGCAACATGAGATCCTGCACGGTGGAAGCCCCATCCTGAACAGTCGTTATTCCGTTCTCAATATAAATCTGCTGCATACCCTGCATCATTTTCGCGATATCAAACGGCATCCGCGCGCCAACTGCCTTTTGGATCTGCTGCATGGCAGTCTCTTCCAGATATCCGTCAGGCTCTCTCCCGTCAGCGTATCGGCCGATCCTTCCTCCCTCCGGGTCCGGCGTATCCGCATCAATACCCGCCATGCGCAGCGCCGGTGTATTTACACATGCCAGATGGCCGGAAACATGCAGTATCATGACAGGAATTTCCGTGCTGACTTCATCCAGCACCTCTCTGCCCGGCTGTCTGCGTTCTTTCAGGAAGTTATGGTCATATCCATACCCGATCACAGGCATGTCTCCCCCCTCCTGCCTGGCAGCAGTAAAATCTTTCAGAACACGGACAATATCCGCAAACGATGTGCACCCGGTCAGATCTGCACAGAGCGACATTTGACCGTTCATCACCATATGACCGTGCGCATCGATAAATGACGGCATCAGACATCTGCCTTCCAGGTTCACCATAACAGCCTGTTCCCCTGAAGCAGCCCTGACATCATCCAGACTGCCGACTGCCGCAATCATTCCGTCACGCACAAGCACAGCCTCTGCGGGACTGTCTTCAAAATCCCGTCCGGATATTGTTATAATCTTCCCGTTATAATATAATTGTTCCATTTTTCCCGCCTTTACCTCATTTCCAATGATAGGATTTCTTTCCCCATGACTTCGTAGCCTTTAACAGAATCAGATAAACCACTGCGCAGCCAAGCAGTGCAAGTATCGTGGAAGACAGTGACAAGCTGTCGGACGCATATGCCAGAATGAAAATATAAACAGGCGTACTTGCCAGCATAACAAGGTTCATGGCGCCCAGTTCAACACTCGTCGTTGTCTTAAATTCAGGATCTATGATTCTTACCAGCGCAATACCGCTCGGCACAGTACCGGTACAGGTGCCGTACAAACCCAGCGTCCGCTCAAAATCATTGGCACCCCCGATTCTCTGTCCGAAATAGAAGCTGACTGCAAAAGTGACAGCGGTTGTAACCAGCACCACCACAAAAATCGGCAGAAGCCACCGGCTGATCATATCAACCGAAACCGCCATAAAAGCACACACCACCAGATAATCCGCTGTCCAGCCTGTAATCTTACTTTGCAGTACATTCTCCTGCAGAAAATCCAAGTGCAGCTTCTTCATTAACCATTTCACAAGATACGCGGCATACATACCGTTCATAAACATCATGCTGCTCATGGAAGTCCCCAGAAATCCCGGTATATAAGACAATATTTTTCCTATTCCCACCGCTAACACATAGCATACCCCGATCAGTGCAAAATGAAACGCCAGCGTTTCTATATTACTGCTGCATGTGGTATCTTTTACCATATATTCCGTCTGTTCCTCTTTACGGAAATATCCCTTCAAAATAGCCTCGTCTATTTTGCCGCAATGCTTGGCAATGCCGCGTTTCACCCCTAGTTTTGCCGCCGGAATGCCAATCAGAAACGCCACAATAAATCCGATGGAGGCAAATGTGATGGCAACCGTGGAGGCATAATCCCATCCGTACTGCTCAAAAATCGCTCCGTAGGCTGCCGACTGGCCGGGTCCCTGACAAAACGCAAACTGAATCAGCATACCGTATCCCGGACTCATATCTGTAATACTGCTCATAAGATACAGCGCCCCTGTGGCAATTACGGGAGTCATACTGTACAGCAGACACCAGAGCAGTCCCATAGATACCGCCCCTTTCAACACATTTCCTGCATTGCCTTTTTCTTCCTGCGGCGTGCTCGTCAGACTGATGGAGATAAAAGACACAGTAAACAAATGGTTCACAATCGAGGTGAACATCTCCATATCCGTACCAATGTCAACATCCGCCCCCATCGCCACATTCATAAATATAATGCCCAGTATTCCCGCAATCACGCCTGTAGGTACCAGCATTTTACGAAATGCCGGTATCTTGACACGCAGAAACATGCCCATACATAACATGATGCCTGCCCATCCAAAAGCCATCATAAAACTCATCAATATCCCCCCTCATCATAAGCGCCCGAATTTCATAACTGTTTTTTCCTTCGGTCCGCGGCTATGATTCTGGAAGAATATGCTTTCTCGGATATGTCCAGATAGCTTCCCATAATCCACTGTCCTATCTCATTGATATACGTATTAAGCGCTCCCATGGGCGTAAATGTCAGTTCTCCAAACATCACTTTCCCTTCATACTGGTATAAGTCTACCCGCACAAAAGGAAACGGCTCTGCCAAACGTTCTGCCACGGATATCATTTCATTTAAAATCTGTGGACGGTACTGCTGAATCTCTTCATCTGTAACCTGCTTTTCTTCCGGCATAACAGGGAACAATCTGAAATCTCTGTCTACCAGAAACCGTAACATCTTACTTTTTTCTTCTCTTCCTACACAGACAAGAATGTACCTGACTTTTCCGTTCATCACGAAAAACTTATAATCATGCGGATACCTTCCCTCCTCATCTTCAATATATTTTTCACATATGTAACAGGGTTCAATATGCTGATACTGATATTCTGCGAAAATCAGACCGTAATTTCTTACCGTCCCTTTTCCCAGCTTTTCAATTTTCTCTTTCAGCTGTGTTTCCTGCTTTTTATCCTGTACAATTAACACCCCCCCCCCGCATCATTATTTCGTTTTAACGCAAATTTATCGGGAAGTTTAGCAATATCGATCTCTCTGTAATCCGTCCAGACATCGAATAATTCATTTAATATATTCTGCAGACCGCATTCTTCGACATATTTTCTCACCCTGTACTTATCCGCACATTGTGACACCAGTGCGTTATCTGCATACAATCCTGTCTTTAAAATGGTCAGCTTTTCATCAAAGAGTACCGGATTTTTCCAGTCTATATGTTTCCCGTAAATGTAATAGTAATTCTCTTCCCCGTATTTTTCAGGTTGTGTCCTGATTTCTTTTTCTTTTAATCCCTTTTTCCTTTTTGTAAAGAAAATTTTTCTCTTTACGCTGAAATGGATTGCTTTCAGCATTTTAACAACCATTGCCGCCTTTTTCTTCATGTCTTTCCCTATCATCCTCTCTTCCTGATTCTCTGACTTTCTCCTTATTTTCCTGCGATGCGCCCCCACCAGTTCTTCATCAATGCCCGCTTCTGTGCCATGGAGATTTTAGGATTACAGATCTGACCGATTCCTATACAGTATCCTAAAAGTTTGTGGCATAATATCTTCCATGGCGCTTTCAGCCTCAGATAAAACAGAAACAGCCATACCCTCTCCGTCAGGTTCAGGCTGTCGCGGTTTAACAGCATATGGGCGACTTTCGTATGATATTTTATTGTAAAGCCGTTCCACATTTCATAGTCGATAACATCTGCCGTTTTCTTTCTTTCATACAATGTAACAACATTGTTGCGGCGCGGCTTAAAGGCGTTGATGCGTCTCCCGCCATATGCCTGATAATTTAAATCACATACGATTACCAGCCGCAGCGCATTTAATTCTGCACAGGCTTTGTGCCAGATGGACTTCGGTAAAATGCGATAAACAAAGCACGGCTCGGGATCATAGTAAAACAGACCCTGATGGGCAAGCCATGTCGTAACCTGCCAGTCAGCAAACTCTTCGTAATAAATATTTCTGGGAACGTTCTCCAGCGCCTTCCTGCGAATGACCGCTGCCGCCAGATGAATATAGATCATGTCCTTCTGCCACTGATATTTGCCGCGGGTATATGGAACGCTTGTATAAAGTTCCGGTTTACCGTCAATCAGCCTGTACATATTTCCGTAATATGCTGCGCAGTCCTGATTCTCCTCGCGGTCCAGTAACGCTATCTTCTGCCGGAAATGATTTACATCACAGAAATAATCATCTCCGTCCAGAATGGATACGTATTCTCCTCTGGCTTCATCAATGAGCCGGAAAATAAGCCGGCTGTGTCTCCAGTTCGAGAATTCTTTCACGCCGCCGGTTCTGTCCTGCACCAGTATTCTGATCTGTTCTTTTTCCCCGTATTTTCTTTGCAGTAATTCCAATGACCCGTCATCCGACCCGTCATCTCCAATCAGAATTTCATATGCAAAGTCCATGTTCTGATTCAGGATCGAATCCACAGCCTCTTCGATCCACTCGATCTGATTATAATTTGTAACCAGACAGGACAGCTTAATTATTGGACTCTTTTCGGTCATTCCCTTCTTATCCTTTCATTAATTGTACAGTTCCCTGAAAACTTCCGCCTTGTCCTTTTCGACAGCCTTTCCGCCAATAACTTCATAGATGCGGTCACATTTTTTAATCGTAGTCAGCCTGTGTGCTACAATAACCAGCGTCTTTTGCCCCAGAAGAGATTCTATAGCCTCCATCAAAGTATGCTCTGTCTCGTTGTCCAATGCGGCGGTTGCCTCATCTAAGATCAGGATGTCCGGGTTCATGTATAAAGCTCTTGCAATGGCAACCCTTTGTCTTTGTCCTCCGGAGAACTTTATACCGCGCTCGCCCACCTGCGTATCCAGACCCTTCGGCAGCTTCCTGACGAAGTCAGATAATTGTGCCATCTCCAACGCATTCCAGACCATTGTATCATCAACCTGCTCTTCCGGAATTCCAAATGCTATGTTATTTCGTATACTTGAATCCGTCAGATATACGCTCTGCGGCACATAGCCTACGTTACGGTTCCATCGTATTCCCAGCTTCTGAATATCCTCCCCGTCCATGGTAATACTGCCCTGCTCAGGAACAAGCAGTCCAAGCAGAACATCAACCAGAGTAGATTTCCCGGCTCCTGACGGGCCGATCAGGCCGATAGAAGTTCTCGCCTTAACCGTAAAGTCCATATTGTTCAGGATGAATTTATCGGTGTTCGGATACCGGTAAGATACATTGTTGAATCTGATTTCTTCTTTGAAAACAGCTTTCCCGGTTTCCTGTTTCACTTTTTCTTCCGTCACAGTCTGGCTGGTCTCCTGTTTCGACTCTTTGATCTGTTTTACATTCTCATATGCCGCATTAAAAGACGGCATCCGGCCTCGTATCGTATTAATGGTGCTGCTGACAGCGGCAATACACGGAAAAATACGAAATGCGGAAACAGCAACGATTGACAAAGATGTGATCATCTCTCCCTGCACTCCGCCTGTCCTTGCCTGTAAGGCAATCGCCGCCAGCAGACCTGACACACAAATCATTTCAATGATGTATCCCGGTGTGAGAGAAGCCATCTCTATTTTCATACATGCTTTTATATGGTTGTTAATCGTGTCTATATATTTTTTAACATAATAATCCTGTCTCTTCGCAACTAATATTTCTTTGCTTCCGTGTATCGCCTCTAAGGAAACCTGCGAGTTTTCACGCTCAGCCACCCTGAGCAGCACGCCGTACTTACGAAGGGATTTCTTATAAAACAACTGAATTGCAAATACACTGGTGATCGCAAGAATTACCAGTATGACTGCTATGGACGGTGTCTGTATAAACATGAAAACACTGATTGCCGCCACTGTCAGCAGTTTCGTCGCCAGATTAAAAATACCGTCAAGAATAACGTTAATGGAAGTTACATCACCTGTAATACCCTGGATCAGTTTACTGGTATTATTATTGACAAAGAAAATGTATCCCTGCTTCATATAAGACCGCATAACAAGACTGCCCAACTCCCGCTTGATCTTGTATGTATATTTACGGACAAGCCATGTATACAAGATAAAATACAGATTTTTCAGTATATACAATGCGATAACTTCACTACAGACTAACAGAATCAATGTCTGTGTGTCCTGAACCTGAAAAAGACTGATGAACGGCTGCAGATACCATTTGTTCTGTAATTCGTCAGGCGACATAAGCCCGTCTATAACGGGAAGGATAGCCGATACCCCGAGGGTTTCCATAAATGCGGCCAATATTGTACAGGCAAAAATCATACCGCCATACAGCTTCTGTTGTTTTGACAATATTACACTGAATTTATGAGATAAATCTTTTATTTTCTCGATTTCATGCTTCATACGCAGATCTCCACTCCCGTAATCCGGGATTTTCCTTTTGACAGGCAGTTGCTGCCCTGCCTCTTATTTATCAGATAAGCAGCTTTGCAAAGTTTTAAGTACTTTTTCAAATGATTTATTGATGTCAAATTCTTCCTTCCATCTCCTGTATGCGGCTGCCTTCATTTCTTCCAGATCATGCCGCTCCTGTGTCATGACACCCAGAATCGCGCCTGCAACCTCATCCTGATCCGGCTCTGCGGATAACAGAATGCCGTTATCCCTGATCATTTCCGTGATACCGCCCACATCGGTTCCGATCACCGGAATTCCACAGGACATGGCTTCCTGTATGGATACCGGACATCCCCCTTCCGTTGCGGAAGTCGTAATAAAGCAGTCAACCTGATTCTGCTGATAATAAGCATGTACATCTTTCAGAAATCCTGTAAACGTGTACCTTATATTGTCCTTATCCTTCAGTTTCTCTGCGGCATACCGTTCCATGTCCGCCAGTTCGCTTCCGTCTCCGATATGCGTCCAGTGAATCCTTGCTTTTTCAATCTGCGCAAGACCGTCAACAATCAGATGAATTCTTTTCAAAGCAATCACGTTGGAGCAGCTGAGTAACTCCCACTCTCCACTCCGGCCGACCGGCATTTGCCGCCCGGTCCCTTCAATTCCCAGCTTGCATACGTGCAGTTTATCGGCAGATGTCTGCTTGTCCTTCGCCCGGGCCGCATAGTATCCGGCTCCGTATTCACAGGCAAAAAGGATGGCATCCAGCCGCTTCTCCATCTGGTGTCTGAAGGGCTGTCTCCCGCCCGGCACCCTCTCGTGATACAAGTCAACTCCATGTGTACGGGTTACCACATGGACGTTTGGATATCTTCGTTTTTCCCGTATCATACTGTAACAGAAGTACGTATACCAGAAGGCGTAATAAATAACCGGTTCCTCCCCAGACAGTATACCGCTCTGGCGCAGTTTCTTCTGATCCGACCGGGACTGCGCATAGAAGGCCAGCGACTGATAGAATCGTGCCCTCTTCTCAGATTTTCCTTGCAGAATCTCCCTGATTTCTAATCTCCCGTCCCGATCCGTAAAGATAGAAATAAGCGCTCTCACTTTATCCAGAGCCGTCAGCTGTGGTCTTGCAAGGCATACTACCTTAATATCCTTCGGCAGTTCTTCCGATATGCCTTCTTTTATCTGGTCACGATTTGCATGAGAGACGATCGTGATGTCAAAGTACTGCCGCAGCCTTTCTAATTCAGGCAGAATAAAAGTTCTTTCTCCCTTGCCATAGGGAAAACTCTCCGTCGCCAAAATAAGCTTAGTCATCTGCTTCTTACCTTTCCGATCGCAATCGTGATCCGGCGAACCAATAAAGATAAGCCAAATGAAAGCAGCACTGTTCCAGACACAGCCAGACATCCGGCCAAATCCAATCCGGCAGTCAGACACAGCACCAGAAGAATCACAGTCATGAATATCACCGTGCATAGCAGTATATTTTTGTAGGAAATATTTTTCGCAATCTCCTGCTGTTTTTTCCTCGTATTATTATAAAACTGCCACTGACGCTCAATATACTCCTTATAGTACGGGCTGTCTACAGCATACTTCCACCATACACTATAACCGGGAACAAGAAATACAGGATTCCATGGTTTGCTATAGTCTCCATAAGAAGAAAAGTGTATGATTTTCGCCGTTTTCTCGCACTCTGCCACATAATCATATCCCAGTTCTTCCATATATCTTTCATTCTCATCTATACACGCCGTCCGTGCCGGAATATACTTGATCTTACCGGCAAACAGCAGCCCGAAAGTCAGTTCCATCATGGAATTTCCTGCCTGCTTCCTGATGGCAGCATCTGTGTTTAGAATGTCCTCCAACATAAAATCTCTCCGGATCTTTTCCACATTATACATGGACAATACAAATGTCAGACATTCTCCGCCGATCTTATCCATAAAATCACGATGGTTCTTAGGTTTATGTTCCGGTCCCGGACAGATGGCATATGCACCCTCGAAGTCGGTTGCATAGATTTCTGAAAGATCACCCACGATAACCGTGTCCGATTCAATCACAATGATTCTATCCACTTCCTCCGGTAACAGTTCATGAAACATCCAGTAGCTGGACATAGCCCCCACAGCCCAATGGTCGTTCGGGCCGAACTTAATATGCCTGCCCGCCGCTTCTTCATCAAATCGCAGAATGATAATGTGATGTCCATATTGCCGTGCCAGTTCATTTTCATGTGACAAGTCAGACTCTTCCAGATCCTCTGACACAATATACAAGTATATCTCAGAGTTTTGGTTCCGCTCAAACAGTGATTTAATCGCGACATATGCATATTTGTAATTTTTCCTGCCTGTCGTCAGATAGACGTTCATACGTGCCCGCATATTATTATCCGTACCTGTTATTCCCTTTCTGAAATCCCGACAGGGCTCTGCCGGACCATCGTCAGACAGCTCCTAGAACAATGCCCTGATCTTCTCCTCCAAATAATCGACTTTCTTCTGTATCCGATAGTTTTCTTCCGCGTATGCGTTCGCCTGCATACCGTTCTGCCTGCGTATATCCGAATCCTCATACGCCTGTTTCATCAACCGGGTCAGCTCTGTCTCCGTTTCAAACAACTGCACACCGGGTATCTGCGAGACATGTCCCACATCCGTGGATAAGATCAGCAGCCCGCCTGCCGCGGCTTCACAAATGGAAATTGACATTGCTTCCCAGCTGCTTGCAGACACATATACATCTGCCTGCCTGTACAGTTCCAGCACCTTACTTCTGGGTATACTCACCCATATGTCTATTTTTCCTTTAAAATCAGCGGTGTCCTCCACCCTCGTCTTCATCTCTGACAGTTTATGATAATATTCATTTTCCTCCGAACCGATCAATACCAGCCTGGTATTCGAAAGATCAGCCGCAATATAGGCGTTTATAAGCATTTCCTGATTCTTGCGCTTCTCATAATTTGACACATTAATAAACACCACTTCTTTGTCCCTGTCAATGAAAAAGGCTTTTCTGTCAAAGAAAATATCCTCCACGGCATTTTCCAGAATCATACCATTTTCAAGACCCGCCTGCTGCATATAGCTGCATAGTTTTTCACCCTGAAACAAGTATGCCACCAGATCGTAACGCGCCATGTCAGCAGGAAGTTTCTGCTTATATCTTTTCCAGTACCGCTCATTGTTCACCCTGACCAGGTCAGCTATAATCTGCCTCCTGAAGCGGATCTTCTTCACCTGTTCCCACACATGATATTCCTTTAAACAAGAGGCACCGTGCGTCAGCAGAACCTTTCTGCCGGGCAGCCGGTTCAACTCTCGTTTAAACCAGTCATATCCCCAGCTCTGGACGCTCACGACGATCAGAACATCAGGCTGATAATCTATAATATATTTTTTCGCCAGTGCCTTCTCGCCCTGCAGACAGCTCAGATAGCGGTTGCGTTTGGCTCTGACACGATCTATGCGCACATTTTCGTGTTCTTCCCCTCTGTTAAAGCTTGACAGACTTGCCACTACGCGGACTTCATGCTTCTTCGCCAGTCCCTCTGCCAGATACTGCGTCACCTGCGACACACCATCCTGCGACGGCCAATATGAAATTGCAAGAAACATTATCTTCATATCTGCTCTTTCATTCCCCTCATTTTACACTCTGTTATAAATATATTGTGTTTCATCTCTGCCGTCTGGCGTGTTCGCTCTTACTAAAGCTGTTATCGTTATGAAACAGCCCGTTATCAATCAGGCAGTAATCCTCCCAGTTCTGATCAAACCAGGCTCTGCGCATCACCCTTGCAATAAAAGTAATGTTTGAATATCCGCAGACAATTCCCGTGCAGTTCGTCAATGTATACTGATCCCGCAATACTTCCAGGCCGAGTCTGTAGTGGTGATTTTCCCGATCCGACTTGCTGAAGGCTATAGATTCCCCGCTGCCGTCATCCCTGTAAGTATCCTCATACACCTTGACTGCGTCTCCGAACTCCCGCCGGAACCTCTCCACGACAGCATTTTCATCCGTCGCCAGAAAAATCTGCTCATACCCGTTTCCCCGAATCAGTTCCCCGACCTTTTGTATTTCCTGTTCGACCTGCACCGGCACGGGATGATTGTTATAGCCTTTATTAAAGTCCGTTCCTCTGTAATGCACCGCCAGTGTTTTGCGGCCTCCCAGCAGCCTGTCATACTCCTCTTCCAGATATTTCTTCGTCTCATCGTTATAGTTGATATATTTCCTCAGCATATCCGCCATCGCATCAATGTACGCCTGCGACACGCCATAACTGACCGCACCATACAACGCTTTCACCTGTTCACAGTGCCACGGTGCCTGACAGACTACGTGCGCCGCATGTTCTATTGACACAACTTCCGATACCGGCCGGAAATAATGCAGAAAGGCGTTCTTCTCTCCTCTGATTCCGCCCGGTTCATAGTATACGTATCGGTCTCCCCAGCAGACATGGGGAACGAAGCCTCTTTCATCCGCAAAATACAGTTTGATCAGCGTCATGCCCAATTCCGCAAAGAAACCGATGCCGTTACCCGTCTCCTGTATGCTGTAGACCGTACACCCTTTGTACTCTTCTCCGCAATGGTGCATCTCCAAAAAATCAGGGCTGTGATACCCTTCCAGTACCATCTTCCTGAAATCAGCATTACCGGCGTGTATTCTGCATCGGTTCCAAAATACAAGTTTTTCAGATTTTCTCAAGAAATCCATTACACCCATGAGTTTCTCTTTCCTTCCAATATGAGGCGGCTCTGCCTCCGCTTATAAGCTCTATATACCGATCCCGTAAATCTCGGCCGTTGTCTTCTCCCACTCGCCTCTCTCTCTCAGCAAATGTTCAATAATATCCCGCACGGCTCCGTATCCGCCCTTCACGTGCGACACATAATCCGCCCTCTCCCTGACCTCTGCACATGCATCCTCCGGACATCCTGCAAAACCGCACAATTTCATGGACGGTAAATCATTCAGATCGTCTCCGAGATATCCCATCTCCTCTCCGGTAACCTGATGTTCTTTCATAAACTGCGCAAGATATGTAATTTTATCCTTACAATTCTGTACCAGATAATCTACCTTCATCTCTGTCATTCTACGGGTAGTAGCCGCACACTCTCTGCCGGTCAGCACCATGATCTGTATTCCGGCCTTGTGCGCGGCAAAAAAACCGGCCGCGTCTTTTGTACAGAATTTCTTTAATTCATTGCCGTGCTCATCATAGTAAATTCCCGCATCTGTCATAGTTCCGTCCACATCTATGATAAGATATTTGATCTGTTTCCAGTTACTCATATACCGTTCTCCTCACCCTGATCTTCATCTGCCCCGGCGCGCCATTCACACTCTGCAGTATGCTCTTCCTGCATTTCCCTTTGCTGTGCCGGCTTCACACAGCGGGCGTCTCTGTCATGACCGGTACAGAGAATCCGTCAGATATTGAATCTCCAGCACTTTCTCCATCTGCCTCATATGGTTTCGGATTTTTCTGTTTTCCTCTTCTCCCTTGGTATGCTGGCTTGCCATATAGCCTGCAACATAGTTTTCCTCCCGTCCGGACTTATAACCGTCAAATCCCGCCAGCGCTGCCTGCGGTACTTCCAGCTTTTTTAACAGACGCAGCAGCATGATCACACTGTTATCCACCGGTTCAGATTCTGTAAAACTGATATCCACATAATTCACATACTGTACACTGTTCTCAGCACACATGCCTGCCGAGATATGATTCATCTTTTCTTCATATAAATCAACCAGGTTTGAAGTGATCAGCAGCTTAGACGGTTTCTTTGTTCCGAGAATCGATTCCAGCCGCATCGCATTACAACAGAAAACATAATCGGCACAATAATGCTCCGGCACAAAATTAGCCGCGAGAACAACCGGCTTTTCCCTTTCTATATATGCATGGATTTTATCCTGCTCCTCCGCTATGCTGGACCCCGGCGCCAGAATCAGACATTTTCTGCCGGCAAGGTTTGCCGCTAAATCCTGTAAAGCAGCCGTATCATCTACCGCATTATTCTGGAAATTCTGGTACAGCTTCTCTATATATGCTTCGTCATAAGCCGTCTTCTTATGTTCTTCTATGCCTCCGAGAATCTGATTGATCTGTTTCGCCCGGAGTCTTCCCTTATCCAGCAGGAACTCCGCATAATTCCGATGGAGATTATACTTGGCAGATATGGCATAAGCCGTATTATATCCCCACGGCTCAATCTGCTTCAGACGCGCAATATGGTCATCAATCCCGTCCAGTACCGGATTAACATCATAATGTCCGGATCTGCGTTTATTCATATAATCCATAATAAGTTCCATGCACAGGTTGCCCGGAGAACGTCCCATCCCCAGCATGGAAGCATCAATTACGCAGTTCCGTCCGCTGGCCTTCATATTAATGAAATCCTGCGCAAGAGAATAGGACATTGCCAGATTCTCATGCAAATGCAGTCCGATTGTAATATCCTTGCCCAGATTATGCTCAATCAATGAATAGATGCGCAGCAAATCGTCTTTCATCATAGACCCGAATGTATCTACGATGGAAAAGGCATATGGCCTGATCTCATTCACTTTCTGTAAAAGCCTCAGAATCATTTCATCCGAGTACCCCATAATATTGATCGGATTGGCAAACACCTTATATCCTTTATCTTTCACCCTGCGGATATAATCCAGCCCTTCATCAATATCATAGTCATGAAAAGTCACGCGAACCGCTTCGATTGTCTTCCCGTCATAGGGTTCCAACTTGTCCACACTGTATTTATTATGCAAAGACATCGCCGTAAACTTCGTATTCCCTCTGTTTTCGGGCAAAATGCGTGCGATTTCGGCACAATTATTATAAAGTGCGCGTTCCGGGTCATACTCACAGTCCCGCAGGAATCCCACTTCAATATAGTCCACGCCTGATTCAATCAGCTTGGACATAACTTTCCGAATCGTATATTCTCCGAAATTCCAGTCGTTGATGTACCCGCCGTCCCGAAGGGTACAGTCCAGTAATTTAATATCTGACATATGCTCTGCTTTCTGCTGCTTCACTTCTACTGATTCTGCCACCGGTATTTCCGCAGCCTTACTCCTATATTGTGGGATTGGGATCCTTCATGGCATACAATGCCTTTGCCATCTCATAATCGTAAAGATCGTCAATATCGGCCGCTTCTCTCTTATTGATCACAAGCTGGTAATACTTCGGTCCGTAGTTATAGTGCCACTCTCTCACTTTCGCGGTGGGCGCCAGATCGATACCGTTTGTAAAATGATACATCATGGGCAGCTGCTCGGAATTCTTGTGTTCCAACCCCATCTTAAAGTTAAGCGGCCCGTTGTCATCCATCAGATATGTCTGATAAGGCGATACCGTGATCAGAGAGTCATATCCCTCTTTCAGTTTCTCAAAGTATGTCTTAATAGCTTTCTCATACAGATAGGGTTCCACACAAGGCGATGTGGCGCAGGCATATAAAAGATGCTCGCCCTCAATCGTATCACACAGATACTCGAGAAACATGCCGAACGGCACAGACTCGTCGGCATACTGCGTCGGTCTTTTGATCGCTTTCACGCCGCACTTCTCGCCGATCGCCAGCATTTCATCCGAATCGGAGGATACGATAATCTCATGCAGGCCCTTCACCTGCTTAAGCTGCTCGATCTTATGCTGTAACAGATTGGACTCCCCGAACGGGAGAATATTCTTGTTAGGCAGTCTGGAACTGTTTCCTTTCACCGGTACAACCGCTGTAATTGTGTCACTCATTTGCATTTCCTCCATTTCTGAATGATAATAGTCGTTTTCTCTTTTTGCTGCTGTCTGTCCTTCTATGATTTTCTCCGGGACATCATCTCGTTCTGAATCTTTCCTATAATTGCCGCAATTTCTTCATCACTGGTCTTTTCAAACTCATGAGCGATCTGTTCCAGCTTCCTTCTGGCAGCACGTTTCTTTTCCAGCCACTTCCATCTCGGCCTGTCGCTCTCCAACATAGTCAGATATACATTATACAGCGGCGTGATCTTAGTCAATGCCTTTGTCAGTTTCTCCGCCGCTCCCATCTTATGATAATATACCTTTAACTGCTCCTTCGTCAAATTGTAATAAGGATCACGCAGCACCTCTTCCGCCATATCCGCAAATTTCACATAACTGGGCTTGTTCCAGTCGATCGTATATACCTCATCAATCAGCCGTTCACTGACCGGAAACGGTCTGTCGTCGTCATGCGTCGTTTTCTCAAAGTCCCCGAAGTCGGATATCTTATCCGCATCTTTTAGAAAAGCCAGTTCGTAATCTGCCGGCACCGGCACCGGGAAGAGCAGATAACACATTTTTCTGCCGAAGAAAGCCTCCACAAATGTGGAACTGTTTCCCGTATACACTTTATCGCTTATCAGAATCCACTGTTTGACAGACTGTCCGCCGATTACCTTAAAGTTCGGGTATCGCTTCGTCATCTCATCCGCCTGTCTGCTTTCCTCGCCGGGATGCGGTCTGTAGACAAATACGATATCCTGTCTCGTCTCACAGATCTTGCCCATCCAGTCCAGAATTATCTTCTTGGACGGCAGCATACAGTCCTGATAATAAGACCGCCATCCTTCCCCGAAACGCCTGCACATTTCCACCAGATATTCTTCCGTATGATGATCCGAAAAGTAGGGTGAAATAAACAGAAATATCTTCCGGTCTGCCGGAATCCCGTACTCCTTCACCACATCTTCCTTGGAGCGATAGTATCCTTTCAGTTCATCGCGCAAAAAATCCATTCCCACATGGCCTATCAGCTTTACCTTCTTAGGATCCATCCCCGCGACTTCCAGCATTCGCTTCTTATTCATCTCTCCCCAGGAAACCCTGACCACATCTTTCGCTACGCCGGAATAATTCTTATACGCTTTCTCATCCTTCTCGTCCATGGGGAACACGATATTTTCCCACTGCATGTCAATCAGCTTATCAAATTTGACAAAATTTTTGGTATGCCATTCTATGGAACTGTTCTGGTAACATGCCATTGTCACCACTACCTTAGTATGGTAAATCGGGCGCATCGCCTTAAGTGCCTCCGCGTCTTCGATGTGGATGATCCTGACCTTATACCCCCTGCGGTCCAATTCATATTTTAACAGACACAGATTCTCCAGTTCCCTGACCTTATGCTCATAAATAAACAGAAAATCCAGTTCTTCTATCTTATATTTTACCATTGATCTCACAATCCCTTCCGACTGTGCCTCCGTCCTGCGCATCACTCCGCAGGTCCATTCGTCTTAACGAGGCATACCTTCCTGTGAACCGAAATACTGCCTCGCCGCAGACAGCACAGTAAGCGCCATACTCTTTTCTGTAACATTTCCCTGCCGGAACATAATTGAGAGATTATTTCTGAGCGTCTCATCAAATACCCCGTTGTCAATGTTGTCTTCATAATAAGCTTTATAATAACGCTGCAGTTCCATATCCTCTGCATACCACGCATCCGCCGGATTCATAGAGTCCCTGTTCTCCGTTTTCAGCATTTTACACATCATCTGTTTTGCCAGTCTCTGCGTTGTCCTGATCTTCCTCAGAAGTAAATGGGATTCCTTCGGCCTGACACCGCCCCACTTCTCCCAGCCGTACCTGGCTGCCTCAGGATACTTCTCCTTGATCCACATCAGATACAGATGATGTCTGCTGCGATATTTGAAAGGAATGGAAAAAGCAGTATCCATAAAGTCCACATCCATAAAAGGCGACGAGGTCTCCACGTAATGCTGCCTGATCATGTAAGAACTCTGCATTCCAAGCACGCCTCTGGTGGCAATCACAAACTCCTCCTGTGTCCTGTATTGTCCAAGAAGCTCCGGAGCAAAATTGTATCCCATTTTCGTCGAATATTGATTATATCCGTACCGGGGTGCCCCCTTACTGAAGCTCTCATCCTGATAATAAGAAGAAAGAATGACATCACCCAGCATACCGGTATGCTCTATTCCAAATTTACATGTATTCAAAGCCCTGAGAAACCTGCCGCCTCCGGTGATTCCGGAATAAAGGGCTGCACCGTTATTCTGTCTGACGTTCCTGTCTATATCGTACAGCCACCGGGCATCATCCAGGGGTTTAAACAGATATTCATGTCCCAGATCACATGCAATCTGCCGGGAGATCCTGTCATCCAGATATCCCGACCGGCTGTATGCCATATTCAATTGATCGGTAAAACCCATATCATGGGCAACCCATGATACCATCCTGCTGTCCAGTCCGCCGCTTAAATCTACCAAATGCTGATAACCGTATTCCCGGTCTTTCTCAAACTCACGTCTGACGGCTTCCCTGAATGCCCGGTCAACTCTCTCAACCGCCTCCTGTTCAGACATTTGCACTTCCTGACTGCAAATCGTGTAATATTTTTGAATCTCCACGCAGCCGTTTTCAATCAATGCAAAACACCCCGGAAGCAATCGGTGGATCTCTTCCACATGAGTACTGTCATCCAGCATATATCCATAGGACAACATGTATTGAGCCGCTTTCCGGTTATAGTGATATGCAATGTTATTAGCGCGCATAACCTGTACCATATAGTACACGCAGTCAGACACGATCCATCTGTCTCCCTGCACATAGTAATATAGCGCCTTATTGGAAACCTGATCCGTATAAATGAGCACGCTGCCGCGCCCTATGTCATAAGCATAGCCACAGAACGCACCCCTGAGTTTCTGCAGATGTGCCTTCCCGTCGCCAAACAAAGATGAAGCAAAAGCATGCTGCCAGTCAGGTCCTGCAGCGGAAGCAATCATTTCACTTTTATTATAGATATAGCCGTCCATGAAACAGACCCGGCCCTCCTCGGATAAAAAAACACAATCCTCCGGAAACCTGTCCAGCAGATGATTATACTGCGCACACTCTCCGAGATTCTGCACCGCGCCAAGGCACTCAATATTAAAATTCTTCGCGGCAAGCCATCCGTGCAATTCTGTTTTCTCATTCATGCCTCTGCTATCCATCTTCCTCTAACCTTTATCATTTTACCTCGCAGAATCTTAAATCTGTGCCCTGTCCCATCCCCGGCGTTTCCCGAAAGACTCAGGCTGTACTGCCCTTCACCCCGCAAACAGCCGGCTTATTTCGCAAGTGCTTTTCTGATGCTGTTACACACTGCTTCGATCTCCGTCTCCTGTATATACGGATGGAACGGTAATGAAAGACATCTTTCACAAATATACTCTGTATTCTCACAAGATACTGCCTGAATCAGATTCGCTGCAAACGCCGCCTGTCTGTGCATCGGTTTCTTATAATAAACCGCGCTCGGAATCCCGTCTGCGTTCAACTGAGCGATCACCCGTTCCCGTTCTTCTATATCTTTCAGGCAGATCGTATACTGTGCCCAGCCCGACCGCATACTTCCTGATTCTGCCGGTATCTTCACCATACCGCGCAGACATTCGCTGTACCTTGCGGCCGCCCATCCGCATTTCTCCAGTTCTTCTTCCAGAAAACGCAATTTCTGCAGTAAAACCGCAGCCTGTATCGTATCCAGCCGGGAATTCATTCCAATACGGATATTGTCATATTTATCACTGCCTTTACCGTGCACGCGCAGAGAGGCAAGTTTGTCCGCCCATTCATCGTTATCCGTGAAAACCGCACCGCCGTCCCCGTAGCATCCCAAAGGTTTGGAGGGAAAGAAAGATGTAGTGCTTATATCTCCGAAACTGCACGTCTTCCTGCCATCTGCCATGCCGCCAAAGCTCTGAGCCGCATCTTCCAGAACCAAAAGTCCATACTGCTTCGCAATCTGTCGTATCGCATTATAATCCGCCGGCCGGCCGAACAAATCTACCACTACGATCACTTTCGGCTGTAAATCCGTATTTCGGATCACATACTCGATCGCACTGCGCAGGCTGTCCACACTTATATTATAAGTATCCTTATCAATATCTACAAAAACAGGAACCGCTCCTGTAAGCGGAACCACTTCCCCGCTGGAAAAAAAGGTAAAATCCGGTACAAAAACCGCATCTCCCTTACCGATTTCCCACGCCATCAGTGCAAGCTGCAAAGCATCTGTCCCGTTTGCACAGGAAATACAGTGCTTCACTCCTGTATACTGAGCCAGCTCCCGCTCCAACTGTACCACCTGCGGACCAAGAATAAAATGCGTTGCATCTATCACTTCCTGTACCGCACCGTCTATTTCCGCTTTGTGAAGTTGATACTGTCTCTTAAGATCACGAAATTCCATGCTAACCCCCATGCATATCGCAAGCCGGCCTGCGATACTCTTAAATAGATAAGTCCAGTCCCCATGTCAGAGCAGTTTACTGCGGTCAAGATATATCCCCGGCTCTGACTCACGCACTGCTACGCTTCAAATCTCCCTTTAAACCGTATAGTGTCACAATCCTCCAGCGGGAATCTGACCATCTCTCCCGTGGCTGCCGACTGATAGATGGCAAGCACCAGTTCCAGCGCCCGCTTACCTGCTCTGGCATCCACATACGGCGGCGTATCCGTCTCAATGGCATGAATGACATTTTCATACAGCGGCGTATGTCCGTAGCCGTACACATTCGGGGGATTCTCATGAAACTGGCTCTTGACTTCTGCCGGATTATCCAGCATATCGGAAAAACTCCATTCTTCAATGACATTCACCGATGCACCGCCTGCTTTTACCGTTCCTTTTTCCCCAAACAGGTATAATGTCTCTTCCAGATTCTTTGGATATACATTAGTGGTACCTTCCACGATCCCGTAAGCACCGTTTGCAAATTTGATCAATGCAATGCCAAGATCCTCCGCCTCAATATAATCATGGTGCTGCCGGTCCGTCATACCCGTAACGCAGTCAATCTCATCACCCATCATCCAGCGCAGCAAATCAATATTATGAATACACTGATTCATCAGCGCACCGCCGTCCTGCTCCCATGTTCCGCGCCATCTGGCTCTCGAATAATATTCATAATCTCTGGCCCATCTGATATGTGCCGTCCCGTAAAACATCCTGCCGAAACGCTCCATCTCCACCGCTTCACGGATCTTCTGGATAGACTTGTTAAAACGGTTCTGATGACACGCGCACACTTTCAGATTCTGACTTTCCGCTGTCTCTATGATCTTGTCCGCATCGGATAGTGACAGCGCGATGGGCTTCTCAATAATCAGATTTGCATGTCCGATCGTCATACAGTCCAGCGCTATCTGCGCATGTTTCCCGCTCTCTGTGGCAATCGCCACCAGTTCCGGCTTCTCCCGCTCAAGCATTTCTTTATAGTCCTTATAACAATGCGTGGAAGCCGGCAGTCTGAATTTCAATATCTTGTCCTTCATATTATGCTCATCCAGGTCACAGATCGCCACAATCTCCAAATGATTCTTCTGTGCCGCCACAATATGGTTTGGAGATATCCTTCCACAACCGATCAATGCATATTTCATAATCAGATCATTCCTCTCTCTTTCAGTTTCTGCACCATCTTAGCCGCCGCGTGACCGTCTCCGTAATGCCGTAGTCTGTCAGCAGCATCAACGCGCTTCGCCTGACCGGCAAAACGGAGCGCCTCTTCCACACTCTCTTCGTTTTCGGGATCAAACTTATACAGCCACTTGTCTTTTACCAAATCTTCCCATATGTCCATGTCTAACATAAACAGACATTTGGCACCGGCAAAAGACGATTCTTTGGAGAGTCCTCCTGAATCCGTCAGAATCAGCCTTGCTCTGTTCATGAGCTTTACCATCTCCGTATATCCTATCGGTTCTGTTATCTCAAGACCGGGAATTTTCTCCGCCCGCTCAAGCAGCCCGTACTCCACAAGACATTTTCTGGTACGCGGGTGAAGAGGGCAAATGATTTTGCCGTCTAATCGTTCCACCAGATTCAGGATGCTCTCCATCCGTTCTCTGCTGCAGGTATTCTCCTGTCTGTGCCATGTCATGACAATAACTTCCTCCTGCTGACCGGACAGCTGCACCCTGTCAGCAATGGACAGATACGTATCATACATAATGTCTCCCGTCATATATGCCGCCTGTCCCAGACCTTCCTGTTCCAGATTATGCAGCGATATGGCATCCGGGCAGAATAAAATATCTGATAAATGATCTGTAACGATCCTGTTACACTCCTCCGGATTCTCTTTGTTGTGAACTCTCGGACCTGCCTCTACATGCGCAATGGGAATACATAATTTCGCTGCCGTTATCGCACCGGCCAACGTCGTATTCGTATCCCCGTAAAGAATGACCAGATCCGGTCTGCAGGCCGTCAGTTCCTCTTCCAGACTCACCATAATCCTTGCCGTCATCTGCCCGTGGCTTCCTCCCCCGGCAGACAAATTGACGGTGGGCGCCGGAATGCCCAGTTCATCAAAAAAAACAGCCGACATATTTTCATCATAATGCTGTCCGCTATGAATAATATTCTGTTCACAACCTTCTTTTTCCAGTTCATGGTACAACGGCGCCAGCTTGATAAACTGAGGTCTGTTGCCTACAATATGTGTAATCATTCTAATAACCTTGCCTTTCCATAGCCTGCGAATTTGAGCAGCAGGCACAAATTTGCGTGTGACTTCTGATCAGAAAGCCGGCTTGTCCAGGAGCATGGCTGTCTTTTGGACATTCTCCATCCGAAGTGTTGCAAGCTGCCTTCTCTCAGGACTTTATATACGTAACAATCGGCTTCATGACAGCCTCCATACTGACATGCTGTCTCGCAAATTCCCTGATCACATCAGCCAGTTCTTTCTTACTTCCTGCCAGACTTCTGACCCTCTTATATAATGCTGCGATCTCTTCTATATCTACTGTACTGTTATCATTCGGAAATACTTTTGCATAAGGATAATCTGCCGGAAGCACATCGATCTCACAGCCTGTGAGCAGCGGCATTCCTTTCGCAAGGCATTCGCGGGATTTGAGCGCACACAGTTTACCATGAAAACCTACTTTATACATCCCGAATGATACCAGTGCTATGTCGCTTATGTCATACAGTTTGTCCAGTTCCTCACCGGACATAGTCGGGTAAAAGCGTACATATTTTTCCAAATGATATTTGTTCACCAGATCCTGATAGAGCGGTTTCTCCGGACCGTCACCAACCAGCCGCAATGTCACCCGATACTCCGGCTTCTCCGGCTTCGTATAATATTCATGTAATCCTTTTATTATCCTCTCATATCCGTGGTGTCTCTGCATGAATGCCACACCGATTATATTGATCTGCCCGTCTGCAAACTCTCCGGAAACCTGAGGAATACTATCTACATTAATGCCGTTTGCTGATCGGAGTGTGGGAATTCCAAATATTTCCTTATCTTCCGTATATGTCGCAAACCGGTCTACATACCGCTTCAGTTTCGGACGATACAGCAGTTCCTTTATATAAAAAGGCCATGCATTCCATTTTCCGAAATCATCTTTGTCGTAGGGATAAGTAAACAGTTCAACAATAATCTTGCAGTTCGGATACTGTTCCTTCACATGCTTCCAGAACCGCAGGTAAGCTCTGTCGGCTACCGTCCTTCTCACATACAGAAAATCCGGATCCTCCATCTGTTCCAGCGCCGCCCGGTAATTCCTCGAAATAGAAGCTGTCGGAAACAGCCCGAAGACTCTCCCGATCAGCGGTCTGACCGGCGTTTCAACTTCAATTTCCTGCACATCATAGGCTTTGCGAAACTCCTCTATCTGCATATCAATCTTCTTACTGACGCCGATGGACTGACGCCCCTGAAAATGGATATAATAACCTTTTTTCATAATAGCATACTCCCTTTTTCAATGCAAATGCATCATATCCTTCAAATTCCGTATAAAATCCGCATGTTCTATCGCAAAATTACCGGTCACTGTCTGACCGTCCGCCACGTCCTTCGTCACGACACTCCCGAGACTCACACGCGCATGGCCGCCGATCCTGATCCGGTTAGACACCGTAGCATTGACTCCTACCCACGAATCTTCGTCGATGTAAACATTGCCGCCTATCAACGCGCTCGCGGCTATCAATGTCCTTGCCCGGATCACACAGCCGTGTCCGATGTGTACCAGAGCATCTATTTTCACATCATCTCCGATATAGGTAGTATCCGTAGGCAGAATTCCTTTCGCAACGTGTGCCAGTGAAAAGACCTCAACCCGGTCGCCAAGCACCACCTGCCCCAAATCTTCCATGCCCAATATGCGGTTATCCCCGGTTCTTGCAAACGTAAACGCCTTGCCTCCGATCACAGCGCCGCTCCGTATCACACAGTCGTTTCCGATCTTCACATGATCGTATATTGTAACATGATCCTCTATAATAACCCGGTCGCCGATTTCAACATTGTTCCCCGCAATACTCGCCCTCTCACTGATCACGCAGCCTTCACCTATCTTATTAGGTGTCACCGGAAGGCAGTACGCCTCGTCTCTGCTCAGTCTGTTGTGAATGACCTGAAAATTCTCCTTCGGTGATTCACATATGAATACGCCCGCTATACTTTCCGGCAGCATGTCTGCCAGTTGGGCACTGCACAGCACGCAGCTCACATAAGGACTCATCTTATCCACAAATCTGGGGTTTCCCATAAATGTCAAAAAAGGTACCTCCAGTCTGCCTGTACAGTATTCCAATGTCTGAAATTCTCCGTCTCTGATCAGTTTTCCCTCTATGCCTTTTGTAACATCAGATAAATACATGTCTGCTATACATCCTTTCTGTCCACGTCTGCCAAAACTGCTCTTTCTTCCAGTTCCCGCACTTTTTTGTCTAAAATACTCATCTCCTGTGTCAATGTCCTGATCTTACGGTTTTGTCTGGACGCAATAGATGTCAGAGATAAGAGGATCATGATAATAAAGCCGATTGCAAAGATAAAGAGGCCGTTCATGTTATCCTGAATACCAAAGACATGAATGATAAACACAAGCAGTTCCGGCACGATCACCAGAATCCCCATAACCAGGCCTGCCACGATCCACAACAGCGTATATTTCAGATTAAGTGCCTTCTGTTTCAAAAAATACAGAATAATGATAAAATAGCAGACTACCGCAATAATCAGCGTGATTCTAAGCGTAGCAGGTATCATTTTCTGCTCCTCCCGTCCATTCCTATCTGGCTTCTCTCTTTGCTCTCCGTATCCCGTAGCTCATACGGCAGATCAATATTGCCAGCGTTACTTTGATCATATAATAAATCGACTTCTTAAAAGTGATCGAGCTTGTCCCGGCTTCCCTTGCACGCATCTGCACCGGTATTTCCTTCACTCTGCCAAGATGCATAATCGCCGCAACGATCGCCTCTGGTTCCGGATAGTCCATCGGATAGTCCTTGCTGTAAATCTCGATAAACATCCTGTTCACCGCCCGATACCCGCTGGTCACATCCATGATGCGCCTGCCCGTTGTCAGCATAATCAGAAAACTCAGAATATTAATACCCACTCTGCGCCCAAAGGATGACTGAAATCCCTCTTTCTCCAAAAAACGGGAACCGATTACGACATCGGCCTCTTTGTTGATAATCGGTGCAAGCATTTTATCCAGATAAGCTATGTCATGCTGCCCGTCACCATCCATCTGCACGGCAATATCATAATCATTCTTGTAGGCATAAATATATCCCGCCTGTACCGCCCCGCCTATTCCCATATTGATTGACAGATCCAGGTAGTGAAAGTTTTCCCTGCGGCACAGCCTTAATGTATCATCCGTAGAACCGTCATTCACCACCAGATAGTCATACTGCGGTGCCTGATCCATCATATGATTCACTACGCCCACGATATTTTCAGCCTCGTTATATGCCGGTATAATGATCAGTACCTTTTCTTTTCGCTCCATTCCCGTTCCCTTTACATACTTATGTCTGCTTTCTTTTCCGGTTCTGTCCGCCATGCCTTAAACACAGCTTCAGAACAAAATCTTTCATATAACCGTTCCACAATTCCCGCACAAGCAAATAATACGCCATATAAAAAATTCCGAAATTGTATACCAGGTACCGCTGCTGCCCGAAAAACACAGTCGATATGATCACAACCATGACCACATTACTCCCCAGCACAAGGGCCATAAATTCCGCACATTGATTTGATGCTTTCTTATCCGCATATCCCCAGATCATCAATATGGCTGCCGACAGGTACAAAAACAGCGTAATAAGGTGACACAGCAGATAAACCGGCTTGATCTGAAAGAAAACGGTGCATATAAATGCCTGAGGAAGCATCATCATGGTATGATACAAAAACCTGCCAAAGTGCACCTTGATCAGTTCTATTCCTATCGTCTGCAGACTGTGGTTCCAGACTTCATTAAAATGATCCGACGCATATACTTCCGGCCAGTTTTCCTGATAAAAGCTACTGCCTGCCTGCAGCGCTGTTTTTCCCACGCTCCCTATACCTCCCACGATATCCCGCCACATCCAGAGATCCTTCTTTGCATAGGCATATCGCTGCTGCTCTTCGTCTGCCGCGGCAAATAGCACCTGATAAAGCTCCCGCGTCATTTCATCCTGAAATAACCGCACATCTTCTTCGTCCGCCTCGTACATTCCCCTGGAAAAAATAAGTGAAGTATACTGGCTGGTAAGAATCGGCCGTCCCTGAGAAACCATCAGTTCCTGCTCTTCCCGTATTGCCTTCTCAATCTCCTCCTGCTCCCTGCGCCCGCCGGTTTCATCTGCACAGAATTGCTGATAGTATTCCGGTTCCTGAATCTTCATAATAAACATATTAACTTTCATATTATCACTGATCAGCGCATAATAGCCGCCGGATGCCGCTGCAACCAGATAGATACCTGCAGCACCGATCACCATACATCCGATGATTCCGCAGGAAAATCCGATCAGTTTCTTCAAACCTTTACGATATCTGCTCCATGTGAGATAAAGAAATAAGACACCGCATACCCCAAAAAGAATCTGCAGCTGGGAACGCAGCATGGCAAGAAAGAATACCATGACAAAAGAGCCTGCAAGAAATCTGTAGCTTTTTCTCCAGACTGCACGCAGAAACAGAATCATTAGCAGATAAAAAAGAGAATATGCCAGCCCTTCCGTAAGGATCGTCTGCGTTATCATTGCCTGCGGCATTTCCGTTGTAAAAGAAAGCAGTGACAGAAAAAAGAGCAGACATCCTTCCCGATACCGCAGTTCAAACCGGTCTTTCAGTTCTCTGACAAACAAAATAACGCACAGCGACGCAATCACAGCCTGCTCGACAATAACCGCATCAAGGTAGCTGCCACTGCCGAATATATATTGATTCAGCAGCAGAAAAAGCGGATAAACCGGCATAACCCCTTCGAAACGCTCCACCCTCATATAAGAGCCGCTGTCGTCAAACAGCACCGGTTCCCTTGATCCTGCAAACAGAAATATAAAAAGCGCCAGTACGGCTAAAGATATATAAAAAAGCACATTTTTCTGACATTTATTTAATTGTGCTGCACGCACCTTAATCCTCATTATCCTGCTGCCCTTTACCCTTCGCAAATCACGGATACGATCCTGAAATAAATGAATATCTGACAATCACCGCCCGGAAATTACCGCCGTTGTCGTCTACAGATATTCAGAACAATTCTAGTATACTTTCCAGTAAATGTAAAGCCGCCCGCTGATGACTGAATATCTTAAGAGACCGTATACAGTCATGCGGCAGCTATGGTATCACACCCGGTCAATGGTAATATTCCGCCCTGCCGTATTTTCTCCTGCAATGATCCCGAATCCCTCTGCAGGTCGCCTGAACGAGCGCCCTCTTCCCGCGCAGCAGCCATAACATACAGCATATCGTCCTGTTTACCGCAAAATAAAGCAGAAACAGGGGATATGCCGCTCCCAGATACATCCTGTCACACAGCAGCCAGTTCCGCGCTATATAATAAGCGCACAGCGGGCTGTCTGCTCCTTTGGAGCTGGCACCGACCTTATGATATACACGCGCTCCGGGACAATAGTAAACAGGAATCTGCAGTTTCCGAAGCCTGAAGCTGTACTCTGTATCCTCATAATACAGAAAAAATCTTTCATCCAGATTTCCCGCTGTTTCGAGCACTGCTTTCGGAATCAGAAGACAGCATCCCGTTGCAAATCCGATCTGCCTTTCTTCATCAAACTGCCCCTGATCCTCCTGATCAATTCCTATATGCCGTACTTTCCTGATCAGAGGCGACACATCCCCTCCTGCCGACCAGATCACATTCCTGCGGTCACTGTAATAAATTTTCGGTGCGATCATACTGCCCGGATGTCTGCCGGCACAGGCTATCAGCTGCGCCATCATATCCTCATCCGCTTCCGTATCATTGTTGAGGAGCAGGACATAGTCCGCACCCCATTCCTCTGCACGTCGGATTCCCACATTATTTGCATACGAAAATCCGTAATTATCATCCAGAAAGATCGCTTCAATCCTGCCGTCACCCGCAAAATGTTCCTGTATCATCTGCATGGAATCATCCCGGGATGCATTGTCCACAACATAGACTCTAATTTCCCGGGAATTTTCCGAATGCAGCGTCTGTGCAAAAAGTGAGTCAATACATGCCGTATTATATTGTTTACCATTATAGTTCACCAAAATCACTGCAATTTTCATATTTACATCCGTTCTTTACTTCCCAGAGTCTCCGAAAGCAGACGGAAGTACTGACGCGTCAGTCTTTTCTGATCATACATGGAAAAATCCATCTCATCTATTCTGTCCGCCGGTTTCTGCATGGCACAGATCCATTCCTGCACGTCATACGGATCTGCCACATAATTAGCTTTGCCCTGTGTCACTTCCGGAATACATGTCCTGTCCGTAGTAATAACGATCGTTCCAAAAAGCATAGCCTCAATGGTGGGCATCCCGAATCCCTCAAACACACTCGGAAAAAGAAATGCTCTGCTGTATTTATATAAGGCATTCCGTTCTGCACTGTCCACAAACCCGGTTAACGTCACTTCCTTCGACAGCCCCTTTTCCCTGATCTGTCTTTCCAGTTTTGTTCTGCTCTCACCGTTCACACCGGAAATCAGAAGTCTGTGCGGCAGATCAATATTCTGTTCCCTGATCTGTCTCATCACCTCAATAACCGTGTCCAGATTTTTATGCGGAATCAGCTGTGATACCGTATAGTAATAACCTTTGTCACGGATACCATATTTTTCTTCTAATACGGACAGGGAAACTGTCTCTTCCGGATCTACCGTAATCGGATTATAAATTGTTGTAATCCTATCGTCTCTCACATGATATCTGTTGATAATGTCCGTCCGTACCCAATCCGAGATCGCCACGATATGTCTGGAAAAATGCACATCCAGCCACCAGCACAATCGAGAATAGGCAATTTCATGAAAAGGATGATACTCAGGATAGTGAGCCGCCTGCAGATCATGAATCACATTGACATACGTAATTCCTCCGTTAAAAAGCGGACGACAATAAACCGGAATAAAACATTTACGGATATGGTGTCTGCGAAGCAGCCTGTTCTGACAAAAAAACTGCCATAAAATACGTCCGGCAATATTGGCGGATTTTACATCAGCCACAAGCAGAGAAATCCGTCTGTCCACAGCATAATGTGCCAGCGATTCTCTGTTATCCCTGGAAACCAGCAGAATAAAATGAAAATCCTCTTCAAGCGCCAAAAATCCATCCAGCAGATTTCTGATATAAAATTCTGTTCCTCCTACCTGCTTCGGCCTTAACCACAGCAGATCAATCGCTATTTCCATTCTGCCATTCCTTTCCTCAGCAGTTTTTTGTCCTCACATATATCAATTCTCTCATCGTTCCTGCCATCCGTCACGATTCCCCAAACACTTCCGCCTTGCTCTTCTCTGTCACCTTGCCATCCCCCACTTCAAAGATCACATCCACATTGCGGATGGTAGTCAGGCGGTGGGCAATGATGATCATCGTCTTCATGCCCTGCAGATTCTCCACAGCTTCCATCACCGCCGCCTCGGTATCATTATCCAGCGCGGAGGTTGCTTCATCCAGCACAAGAATCTCCGGGTCATGATAAAGCGCACGGGCGATGCCGATACGCTGTCTCTGTCCGCCGGACAACCTGACACCTCTGTCACCCACAATCGTATCAAGCCCGTGAGGAAGGCTTTCCACAAACTCCGTAAGCTGCGCCTTATCCATCGCTTCACGCACCGCCTGCCCGTCGATCTCCTGTTCCTTCACACCAAAGGCAATGTTATTGCGAATGGTATCATCCGATAAATAAATCACCTGAGGAATATATCCCACCTGTGCATGAAATGTCTTAGGTTTCTCATGGACATTGATCTGATCCGCCATGACTACCCCCTTCTGAGGCGTCAAAAGTCCCAGAATAATGTCCACCATGGTAGTCTTTCCGGCACCGGAAGCTCCGATAAAGGCTGCCGTCCTGCCTTTTTGTATGGACAGACTGGCATCGGCAATCACCGGCTCCTGGGTATCAGGATAGCAATAGGTCACATGCTTCACATCGATGCTGTTCTGCAGATTCCACTCCTCTTTCGTCTCGCTGTCCTGCTTTTCAATATAGTCCTCAATCTCCACCAGATCATGATAAACCAGATCCACAGAGGGCAGCGCATACAGCGTATTGGTAGCATGTTCGTTGATGCGCCCCACGCTGGGCATAAGCCGGAAAGCCGCCACTGCAAACGCAGTCAGCTGGGGGATATAATAGGTCATATCCGCCTCCCCCAGCAGAAGTTTCACAATAATTCCCACCAGAAGCCCGGAAATTGCTACGGCCTCCACGGCGTATTTAGGCAGAATCGAAATTGTCCGGGCAATTCTCAGCCCGCGGGCGAATTTCTCATAATATTTGCGGTATTCATCTGTAAAAAATGCTTCTCGTTCCAGAATCTTGATCTCTTTGATTCCGCCCAGAGCCTGATTCATCCACTGAAAAATTTTACCCTGATATCCCTGATTGTCCTGCCCCAGCTTCCGGCTGTATTTTCTTGTAAGAAGCAGAAAAGATCCTACGCACACCACCAGCAGTCCCAGCACGATGATCGTAATGGACTTGCTGATAAACAAAAGATATACCACAAGCACGAAACATACCGCCAGCTCAGCCACAAGTTCCAGAGAGTACAGGATCACCTGCATAAACTTGGACGTGTCTTCCTGCAGGCTTCTCTGCAGTTCGGCGATATTCTTATTCAGATGAAAAGTATAAGGCTCTTTCATGTAAGTGTTGAGCAGTCTCGTAGACAATTTCATCTGCGTATTGTATGAAAATCTGTAAATATAACTTTTTTCGGCGATCAGATAAACATTCTTAATGATATACACTGCGATGATGGCCACCGACAAAACAATCAGAAAACTTTTTGCGGACTGAAAGCCAAACAGGTCATAAAACATCTTCAGATACCATTTTTTCTGGATTTCTCCCGGGTCCTGGATGATATTGATAAAGGGCATAAAGACTGCGACTCCCAGAAGTTCCAGAAAACTGCCCACCACCACGGCCCCGAGCAGCGCTCCGACCTTCCATTTGTCCCTTTTGTCAAAAATATACCCCAGCTTGGAAAGCATACCCGCCCTCTTGTTATCATTTGCTCCGCTCATTTAAAAACTCCTTCAAAAAAGTGATTTACACAGATTGCTGCGGGAATCCCGGTCACTGATCTTTCTTGCGGGAACACCGGCCCAGGTCGTTCCCGGTTCCATGATGTCTTTTGTCACCACCGCGCCCGCTCCGACTGCCACATTATCGGCAATGGACACCTCTCCGATCACCTTGGCACCGCTGCCCAGATAACAGTTGTCACCGATTACCGCCGCCTTGTGGCTTCCGCCTGTGGCTCCGATGGTCACGCCCTCCTGCAGCCTGCAGTTGCGGCCTATCCGGGCGCCGCCGTGCACAACAATGGTGCCGTAATGCGGAATCGCCAGCCCTTCCCGGAAAACATTGGGCGGAATGGTAAATCCCAGCTTCACGCTCAGCCGGTGGAATCTTGCCTTGTGAAACTTTCCGATTACCAGCCCGGAAAATCCCTTGCGGCAGTTCAGGTCATATTCTACTTTTCGCAAAAGGCGTTCAAATTTCCAGATCTCATCCCCGAAAAAACGAGGCCGCCTGTCTGCCTGCCTGTTCAGCGCCAGCCTGTCCTGTTCCAGATACTGTTTATAGGATTCTTTGCTGTCTATCATGGTTTATCTGTTTATCCTTTTATTACTTTTTATGTGTCTGCTTTTTTATGTTTTTACTCTTTTACGTTTTTGCTCTTTCGTCAGCCTACAACCACACCTTCACCTGCGACAGATAGGCCGCATAAGCCTCATCCCGGGCCGCCGCCTGGCGGTTGGCCGCCTCCCCCGTGATTCCGTGCTTTTCAAGCGTCATCTTGCCCGGAGCCTGCCGCACAAACCACTCGTACTCCATGTCCATGTTTCCGATGTCCAGCACGCGGTAGCCCCTTTGAAATAATTCCAATGCAAGAAATTTCGCCGCCACTCCCACCGAGAGCAGGAACAGTCTGTCTCTGTCATAGTTCAGACAGGCTTCGATGATCTCAGGCAGCGCGCCGTATGCATTGCTGGGCGGACAGATGATCCGCTCAATTCCGGCAGCCGTATCAAAAAGATCGTTGCCGACGCCGTTGTGGGTTCTTGTGCCTTCCACGATCACAATATTTTTATTTTCCCATATTTTCCTGATTTTTGCAAACCAGCCGCCGCAGGCACTGCGGTCCTTGCCGTAATAATAGCAGCGCGACACGAAGGTGGTGCCGTAAATCCGGTCCGGATTACAGTACTTTTCATAAGTTTTGCGGCAAAACAGAAGATGATCCCGCCAGAACTGCCTGCTTGCCTTATGATGATCCGACAGCGTATCGAAGATTCCCGGAATCGTCACCATAAGGTCATCATAGCGGTATGCCAGAATCTCTGCCAGTCCCGCCCCGATCTCCGGTGACGCCTGCTGCAGCATCAGATCGATGCCTTTGATCATCACGATCTCCCCGTCCCCGAAGCGGACCATGCTCTTTTCAGTATGCAGAAGTTCATCGATGGTCTCGTCGATGGTATGCACCCGTATATGATTGTGCAAAATGCCTTTTTCATAAAGAAAACAGGCCATTGCCGCCACACTATCCTTGATTCTTTGTTTCAAATCAGCCTCCATTGTTCCGTTCTTCTGAACTTCCGACATGCTTCACATCCGTATCTACTTTTCACTAATTTTCTCTGACATTCGCTGTATTGTTTCGTAATAGATCTCAAAATTATATTTCTCTTTCAGCGCTCGGTAGCCTGCCGCTCCCATGGCCTTCATGCGGCTACGGTCGGAAAGCATTTTTTCCAGCTTATCCTTAAGATCCTGCAGACTGCAGTCCTGGAACTGAAAACCGGTGATTCCGTCTTCCACATAGCAGGCTGTGCCGTTTGTATCACTGCAGATCACCGGCAGAGCATAGCTCATGGCCTCCAATTGGGATACCGATGCCATCTCCCGTGTGCTCGGAATCACATAGAGGTCGGCTGCCAGATATTCGGCCTCCATCTTGCTGCGGGGTACATTGGTTTTGACCGTGACCACCCCTTCCATATGATGCTCCAACACATAATTTCTGACCTGTGCACAGTACTCCTTCTGAAAATGATTGGTAGCCTCACCGATCAGTGTCAGATGCAGTTTTCCGGCTTCCGGCAGTTCCTCCACCGCCTGCAGCAGAAGCAAATGGTGCTTTCGCAATTCATACTTGCCGATGCAGAGAATATGTACCGTATCATCGGCAAAATAGTTCCTCTCTTCCGGCCCCCGGCGGGGTTCCATCACAAAGGGCACAAAATAATCGTTTTCTTTTATGGATGTCCCCGGTTTCTGTGTGCCCATGACAGGAGTCATGCGCAGCTTCGGAGACAGCCTGTCCACGATGCGATGAGCCGGATCCGTCTTTTTCGGCCCGGACCAGAGGGGATTCTGATTGTAGAGGATACACGGATAACCTTTTTTCCGGCAGATCAGATAAGCCGCCATGGAATAGGCGGAACGTTCCCGCAGGATCACCACATCAGGCGCAAAATCCGAAATGATCTTCCGTAATCTGAGGATCGGCGGAAAACCATGCTGAATCTTGAATACAATGGCTTCCGGATCTTTTCTGCGGATCACCTTCACGTACAAAGCGTCGATCAGACGATACAGCGGGGAATACCCCAGCACAATGGGTGTCACATAAGAGTAATCCTCTATGAGCGCGGCATAATGGCTGATAAAACAGACTTCATGCCCGTGTTCTATCAGCCCCTTCATAATGTCCGTCTGGTTGGTGTGATAGCGCGGGGCTACATAAAGGAATTTCATATGAATTTATTCTCCTTCAAGCTGTATTTGCCGCCTTTTAAAAATTTATGCTTTATGACCCACCAGCCGGGTACCCAGATATATTTATGCATTGCCGGTGATGCCGAACCGATCATCCAGCAATTTCTGTCACAGTTCCTCGTACATTCCCTGACCTTCTGCGCCTGGGGCGAATTCCAGAGTTCCTCCCAGGTCTGCTCCCGCAGATTTCCCATGACAGCCTTTTTCTCCATGCCGTTACAGGGAATCACGTCACAGAAGGGATCGATGAAAAAGGCATTTTTCGACATATCACAGGGCAGAAGCCGCTTATTGCCATAAATATAATTGATCAGTCCGTGGTTAAAATAGGCCCTGAACCACTTTTTCGGCGACTTGCTCCTGAGCAGTTCGTTGATCAGTTTCTCAAAATTCTGTGCCACTTTATATTTATCGTCGATCCTGTTATCTGTCTTCCTGAAATAAAAAGAATTATGCAAGGTGGCCGTGGCAAACTCCATCCCCATATCATTGGCGATGTTGTAGAGCGGCACCAGATCCTCACAGTTCATATCCTGCACCGTCATGCCGAATCCCACATCAGGGTGCCCCATTTCCACCAGTGTCTTCAGCGTCTTATAGCCTCTGTTGAATCCGTCCGGGATGCCTCTGATTTTGTCATTGGTCTCCTGAAGTCCCTCGATGCTGATACGGATCCCCACCTTCGGAAAAGTACGGCAGAGGGCAATGATCCTGTCGGTAAAATAGCCGTTGGTAGATATGACAATCCTGTCAGATTTCTTATATAACTCCCGCACAATATCGGGAATGTCCTGTCTGATAAAGGGTTCTCCGCCGGTAATATTGGTAAAAGCCATCTCCGGCAGCTTCCTGATGTCCTCCAGCGTGATCTCTTCCTCCGGTCTGGTAGGATCTTTAAAACAATCACACATATTGCATCGGGCGTTGCATCTGTAGGTTACGATGACTGTCCCGTATAAAGTTCTTCTTGCCATGAAAATATCTCCAATCCGCACTTCGTGCTCCTTACTCATGTCGGATGTTCGTCAAGTATACGTCTAACCCATTTCAATAAAATTCGTCTGCTTCGCATCCGTCCGTCATTCGCAATCCGCACTTCGTGCTCCTTGCTCATGTCGGATGTTCGTCAAGTATACATCTAAACCCATTCCAATAAAATTCGTCTGCTTCGCAATCCGCACTTCGTGCTCCTTGCTCATGTCGGATGTTCGTCAAGTATACATGTAAAACCATGCCAATAAAATTCGTCTGCTTCGCATCCGCCCTCCATTCGCAATCCGCACTTCGTGCTCCTTGCTCATGTCGGATGTTCGTCAAGTATACATGTAAAACCATGCAAGCATGGTTTTACATGTATACTTTCCTCACTATTTTATCACAATATTCTTCTACTGTGTCAAAATTTATGGTTTGGCAGTTTTGGCTGTAGGTCCGGCATAATTCGGGATCGTTCCAGAGATCACGGATGTGTTCGGTCAGTTCCTGGGCGTCGCCGCCGCGGAACAGATCGCCGGTATATCCTGCCTGTACGAGTTCCGGTGCACCGCCCAGGTCGGAGGTCAGCACAGGAGTGCCGTACATCTGGGATTCCATAACGGAAAAGGGGCAGTTCTCATACCATTCGGAAGGATACACGCTGAAACGCGCCCCGGCAATCAGACTGTGCAGTGCCTCCCCGGACACAAAACCTCTGTTTTCCACATTGGGCACCTGATCCACCAGTTCCTCCAAAGGCCCCGTCCCCGCAAAAACAAAGGGAATATCCGGCAGTTCCTTACACGCTTCCAGCAAAGTTCTGGTTCCCTTTTCCTCCGAAAATCTGCCGAAGTATAGTACATAGTCTTTCCCCCCGGACACTCTGCTATTCTGTCCGGACTGTTGAATTTTGTCTCCGTCAGAAATGCTTCCCGCCTTCGCCGGAACATCAAGGAAATTATGCATCATCACCGTCTTTTCCGCCAGCAAAGGGTCTGAGTCAAGCTGTTTTTTCATGAACTCACTGGGGCACAGAATCACATCCACCATACCGTAGGTTTTGCGCTTCGCATAATATACCGCCTCTATCGTGCCCAGCAGACTCTTGATGCGGGAATTATGAATGCAGCGCTTTTTACTGCACTGTTTAAAGTCTCCGCCCCGGCAGGCAAAACAGATTTCGCCGGTGGCCGGTACGCGCATCATATGGTTGGGGCAGATCCACTGATAGTCATGTGCCGTGTATACGAGGCGTATGTGCCGTCCATGTTTTTTTTCACAGGCACGGACAGCATAAATGACCGAAGGAGTCAACTGAAAATTGATATTGTTCAAATGTACCACGTCCGGCTGAAAATCTTCCAGCACAAGACGCATCTTCTTCTTCGCCTCGGCGGAATAAATAATGCGGACGGGATACAGCAGTTTTCTCAGACCGCCGCCATGAAAATCCATGTCAGTCGTATAAAGCTGCGCCCGGTTTCCCACGATCCTTCCCTCATGCTCCATACCGAAATACTGCACTTCATGGCCCATTTTCTGCAATTGTTCACCTAATTTAAAAATATACGTCTCCGACCCGCCATTGGGATAGAGGAATTTATTTACCATCAGTATTTTCATATTTTTCCTGCTCTATCGACTTTCCTTTTTCTTTAAGCTTCTCTCTCGAACCATTCCTGTACTTCAGTCTTCACATTTTCTACACCGTTCTCCGCCTGTGCAGCACTTCCGGTAAAGACCGACGGTCTCATCCACCACCTCATCCCAGTTATACCTGCCGCATATAAAATCAGCGCTCCGTTCCCCATACGCATGTACGGCCTCCGGGTTTTCCAGCATAAATTCCAGCTGTCTTTGCAGATCCTTCACATCTCCCTGATGAAAATGCAGCGCCTTATCCTCCACCACTTCTGTGTTCTCGCAGATGTCACTGACAAGACAGCAGTCTCCGTAACTCATGGCCTCTAACAGCGTAAGCGCCATACCCTCCACATCGCTGGGCAGCACAAAAGCATAGGCATTGGAATAAAGTTCCTCAAGCATCTGTCCCTGTACAAAATCCGTCATGATAATCCTGTCATCCTTCGCCGCCATCCGGTGAATCTGCTCCATATATTCTACCGCCTGGCTGTTGCCTCCGGCGATCACCAGCTTTTTATCCGTACTTGTTTTTGAAAAAGCTTCAATCAGGTAGTGCACTCCTTTTTCGGGTACGATCCTTCCCAGCGAGAGCAGATAGCCGTCCTTTTTCAGGCCGTATTTCTCCGTGATCATCTGCGCCTCCCGGCGGACCGGCCTGCTGATGCCGTTAGGAATATAAGTAACTTTCCTGTTGTAAGTATCGGCAAAATATTTCTGCACATTCTCGGACAGTACGATCACTTCATCCGCATATTTTGCCGCCAGCTTCTCGCCGAACTTAATCACAGAGGATGCAAAACCGCCCCACTTCGCGCGCTGCCAGTCCAGACCGTGAACCGTCACAACAATCTTCCTGCCAAAAAGTCTCGGCAGCCACAGCATGGCACAGGGGCCTTCCGCATGATAATGCAGCACATCATATCTGCCCAGCAGCGCACGTAAGGTAGCAAAAAAACTGTACACGATAGCATTCAGGCTGCTGGTGCGGAACGTAGGTATAATGTAGACTCTGACACCCTTATAGAATTTTCTGCCCTTCCATCCGTATTCCTGATCGTATTTTTTACCGGAAACATGATGACCGTACCGGTTATAGGCATCCACCCAATGCCCTCGCGCCGCCATGCGCACGGCAAGCTCTTCAACCACGATCTCCACGCCGCCTTCTCTGGACGGAATCCTTTTATGACCGATCATGGCGATGCGCAGGCTGTCTTTTCCGGGACGGGATCTGCCGCCTGCAGCGTTTCCTGCAACGGCGCACTCCGCGGCAGCTTTGCCCGGTCCGGCCGCCCCTGACTTTCCGCCAGTCTTTCTCCGGCTTTTGTTCAGTGCCTTTCCCTCTTTATGCACATAATACAGGAAGGCAAAATTTGTATTCAGATAACGGGGCAGCATCCTTCTGGGATCCTGCATAATGCGGAAAACCCATTCCAGGCAGAGTTTCTGCATCCACATGGGGGCGCGCTTCACGGTTCCGGCGATGAAGTCAAAAGCCGCACCCACACCGATCATCAGTCCGCCCACTCTCCCCCGGTGCTCATACATCCACTTTTCCTGCTTGGGTGCACCCAGCGCCACCCAGACATAATCCGCACCACTGTCATTGATCCTGCGTACCACCGCTTCGTCTTCCTCTGGTGTCAATTCCCTGAACGGCGGCGCGTACATGCCGGCAATCTTCAGATCCGGATAACGCTGCAGCAGCACTTTCTTTAATTTTGCAAGGGTACTCTCCGTACTGCCGTAAAAATAATGGCTGTATCCTTTTTCCTGGGACAACTCCAAAATGGCCGGCATCAGATCCGGACCGGGTACCCGCTGTGCCTCGGCATATCCTCTCCGGCGGCTGACGATAGACAAGGGCTGCCCGTCAGGCAGCGCCATTGCGCCGCTGTTCTGCACTTTGCGGTACTCCAGATCACGAAATGCCATTACCGTCGTATGCACGTTAGAGACACAGATATAATTACCTTTTAAGGTATCCAGACTGCCTGTGATATAAGCGATGGTTTTGTCCATGTCGGTGACGTTGATTTTTGTCTTTAAGATCGTGCAATACTGCAGCCTGCCGCTTTGCGGCGCTGTATCCGTTGTCCGGCTAAACAGTACTTTGCTGTTTGCTGATTTTTCTTCTCTATCCATCCCATTGTCCGTCCTGTGATCAGATTCCTGTTTGTTTGATCCTGTTGTTACCGCTTCTTCCTGCCGCCTCTGCGCCGGAAGATTTCCGTGCCCGCTGCCGCCCCGAAAAACGCGCCCATCAGTCCGCTGCCCAGATAATACCGGATCGTCTCCAGCGCCACCGCATTTCCCTGTATTGTCTGCATGGACGTACCGGCATCTTTATAGTTCATGACCTTCCATCCCTCATAAGCTGCATCCTCCCGGCTTTCCAGATACACGGAAGCCTCCTCTCTGCCGTCCGTATAAAACCGCGGCACCACATACCCCGCCGGCGGGTGGTAGCACAAACCGCACAAAAGCAGGCCCGCTGCCGCCCCCGCCGCTGCCATGCACAGAAGCCTGAGCCCCGCCTTTTTCCAGACTTTTCTCATTTCGGCAAACAACCTGTCGGGCAGGCCCGCAAAGGGCACGCTGATTGTGCGCTGCAGGCCGGGAAACAGCGTAAACTCCTCCGCACCGTCTTTTTGCAGGAAAAGCAGACTTCCCAGAAAGATCAGCGTAACATTTTTAAAGGATGTATTAAACAATAACGGCTCCGTCCAGCCGGCTCCAAGGAAGCACACAAGGATCACCAGTTCAAGTGTCTTCTGTTTATGTGTATCATAGAAAAGCAATGCAAAATATCCGATCATGATAATTGCAAAGGCAATAAGGCCGTAATTGATGTATCCCCACACATAAGAATTATCCATAGTCATGGATGACTTCACGATCTTCGAAATATCCGCACCGAACAGACTCCTGTATTCTGACCGGAGGAACTGCTCGGCAAGATAAATCCTTGTGTTCAATATGGCATTCAGTCTCTGTACCCGATAGGCCAGTTTGTTTTTATAAAGAAAAAAAGGCGCCACAAAAGACAGGATCAGACAAACCGGCAGCACAAGGTTCGCCAGCGCCTTTTCCAGTATGCAGAACCGAGGGCGGAACTGCACATACAGACACCCGGCCAGCAGCACTGACACGATACCGAAACCGGTATAGCTGATGGAATAGACAAAGACCAGCACATTTCCCGCCATCATGATTAAAAAATGTCGGAATTTATAATGTTCTCCCAGTTCATAAATGATAAAAGCACACAGCGCAAGATACGTGATATGGAGAATGTTCGGATGGGAAAATCCCAGACTCCACCGGAAAATATGTCCAAGCCCCATTTTGGCATGTACACGGTACACCGTATGTTCCAGTCTGAAAAAAGAAAAAATGCTGAGTACCACAGCGCATACGGACCACACCCACAACCCGATATGAAAAACCTTTTTCACCGAAATATTTTTCATGCCCAGCACCGTAAATGCCAGAAAAAGAATACCCCGTTCTCTGGAATTCCAGAAGACAACGGCGGTGAGTACCAAAAGCAGTGTCTGCACCACCCACTGCCGTCTCGTGTACGGTGTGATCAGTAGTTTCACAAATCCAAGCAAAAATGCCGGCAGCACCAGAAGTTCAAAGAGCTTCTGTCCCTCGTATAATCCTAATCCTTTGGTGACGGACAGCAGAATGAAAAAGCCGAAATAACACGCCTCCGCCAATGTGATCTCTATGCTGTTTTCAGATGCGGTTCTGCGTAGTTTTTGATTCATGGCATACTCTCCTGCTTAAAGTACATCCCCCGACGGCGTAATCAGCGTCCATCCCGGCCACAGTTCTTTCATCTGTTCCGGCACACAAGTCTGGGTATTTTTGTGGATCGAGGGACGGATCATGCACTTTCCGTTATGCGCATTCAGCCGCGCCCCCCAGAAGCTGAATGTACTGTTGGCACAGATATTATGCCTGCAGCGGCTCATCAGCATCATATCATAAAAGCTGTTTTCACCCTGATTCCAGTCAATGATCCCACCCGCTTCCCCGGCATAGTGCTCACGCACATAAGGTATATCGTCGGAGAAAAAATAAAATACCGCCTCCGGAAAACACCGCCGCATATGGGAAATTGCCGCATCATAATAAGCCTCTGTACTGATTCCGCCGAAAAGAGCGCTGTTGGCCGCGTCCAGATAATCCCCTCTGCGGATGTGTACGCTGACCGATTCCGTGGATTCCATTTTTTCTATCATTTCTTCATTCCGGCACTGGATCTGCCCGTCTGCACATTTCGGAAAATGAAGCTGCTGCCGCAATTCCTGCAGAATATCCGCATAATATTTTTCACAGGCCCAGTATCCCGCCAGATATTTGTCCGTAACCCTGAGCACCTGCTCATGATACATCCCGGATTCCTGAAAACAGGGATCTGCGCCGGGCATTATTTTTCTCCTGAGTCTTGATACAAAAGCTTCCGGCTCTTCCCAGAGACGCCCCAGAACAGACCGGATCTCTTCCGGCGATGCCGCCCGGTATTCAATATTCTCAAAATAGTCAAGTTCCAGATTCCTGTGAGCAAGGATTGCACTGTTTTTCCCGGCATCCTGAAACCAGGAGACATCCAGCCGCACGTCTCTGCCCAGGCTTTCCAGCTTCTTATACAGGGCATACTGCTGCAGTTGGTTGCCCAGCCCGCCCATGACCTTTATGATAACCATAGTGTTGCCCTTTTCTTTCCTGTCATTCTGTTTCCTTCTCACTCCCCGGAATACAGCATCAGCGCCGGCCCAAGGGACCACGGATATGCGTCGTACCGCTGGGGATACTGGCCCGGCCCTTCGCATTCTCCCGAACAATCGTACACTCTGCCGTTTTTGATGGATCTATCAATGGCCTGCTGCCCGGCTAACAGTGCCAGTTCATACTGCTCCCCTTCCAACATGCCAAATTCCATTCCTTTTTTCAGTGCAACGCAGATCAGCCCTGTGGCGGAAGTGTCCGCGGGACCGTCCATTGCCTGAAGCTGCCATGAAAAATAGCCGTCCCGGCGCTGATAACCCAGCACCGTATCCGCCAGATCCTTAAAAGAATCGGACAACTTTTCCGCACCGTAAAGGGTGGTCATACAGCCGGTCATACCCCGGAGCAGCCAGCCCACGCCGCGCCCCCAGCCAATAATCCCGTATTTGCACGCATCCGCCACCACATAGCCATGATAGGGAAGCCCCGTGGCCGCATCCATGCCATAGGCCAGAAAATTCACGATCTGCTTCACCGCCACTTCCATAGCGTACTCTTTCTCCGGATCCTGCCCGTAACGGTACAAAAAGGGGCAGGCAAGCCCGATGGTATCTACCAGCACCAGTTTGCTCCCGTTCCTCTCCCGGTAGGGAAAGCTTCCTGTTTCATCCACGGCATGTCCCCGCGCCCGTTTCGCCATCCCTTCCACCGCCATCGTATAGGACAGCATATCCTGATCCAGCACCGTTATGTTATCTGTCCACGTCCGGTTCTCTTTCTCTGCCGCCGCACTTTTCTGTTCCTCTTCACAAATCTTCTGATCTGCCTCATAAATGGCCAGCAGCGTCTCTCCCGCAAGAAGATCATCCAGACAAGCTACCGGAAAATCTTTTTGCATCCATCTTCCGTAGTATGCAGAAAGAGCAGCGTCAATCCGTCTGACAGTTTCCTGTGCCAGTCCGGCTCCTGTTCCTGCCGGCATCTGCACCCCGCCTGTTCCTGCCTCCACTCCTGCCGCCGGTTTCTGTTCTCCGCCCGCTTTCACCTGTTCAAGTTCCTGCGCAATCCGCTGCCTGCACTCCCACAAACCCGCCGCCAGAAGCCCGGTAGGCCAGAAAATCGGATCCTCCGCCGGTACGGGCCGTCTCAGAACATGTTTCTTGATCAGATTCCTGACCTTTTTCCTGCAATCCCATGTACCGTAGGTGAGCAGTTCATGACATGCCGTCTCAATCAAGGATAGCTGACCTTCCTCAGCTCCATTTATCATAGGTTCACGCATCATTTTACACGCCTTTCTTTCTCCGCCGCGTAAGCAGCGTCCGCAAATAACCGAATTCCTGTGTGCGTCCGAAGATCAGAAGAAAAACCAGATTGTACACCACAGTGACCACAAGCGCCATCAGGATAAAAGTTAACAGATTTACTTCCGCCAGCAGAAAATGTCTGACCGGAAGCATGACAAGCACCACACCCAGTATGGTGCCGATATATTTAAAAGAATCCGCAAAATAAGTCCATACGTTCTGCGAAAAGCAGTCATGATAGATAATAAAAGGCTGGATCAGGTTCGCCAGAATGCCGGAAACCACTGTTCCCACGTAGATTCCCGCAAGTCCGATGTACCTGACGCCTGCTACCGACAACACCAGATTGATGCCTCCCTGGATCAGCGTCAGATATTTATCCCGCTCAAAGGATCCCGCCGCAATCTTGAAATTGATCAGGACAATCCGTCCTCCTTTAAAATAAAAATCAATCAGGATCAGCGTCAGCACCGTCTGCCCCAGCCCCCAGCTCTCATTCAGCCAGATGCCCGTCACAAACGGAGTAAGCAGAAGCCAGAACCCCACCGCCGCAAAACCATAGAGCCAGCAGGCAAAAAACCGGTATACCTTAAATACCGTGTACTGCTTTTCTTTCGACTCCGTGGCAACCAGATTCCCGAAGCCGGAAATCACGGAATTGAAAATAACACTGATAAAATTGGCGGCGTAGGTGATCAGATAAGTATAATTCCCCACAACACCCACCAGATCCACACTCAGGAAACCGGAAATGATAATATTGTCCGTGGAAAGTCTTGCCACATCCCCGATCTTGTGGAACATCAGCGCCTTTGTCTTGGTGACGACAACGTCCGTCTCCTCTTTTTCCAGCTTCCGCACATCCTTATCCCGCAGAAACGGATACAGCTTATTGAAATAAATGCCCACAAGAATCTTCTGCAAAAGCTCCACTGCCGCCTGCGTCAGCAAGAACAGCAAAAAGTTGCGGGTCAGAAGCAATATGACAATCTGCGCCAGCACGGTGACTATCTTCGTAATCGTTGTGATATTGGTCTGGATATAATTGCGCTGCTGTGCATTTGCCAGACTGTACTTATACGCCACAAAATAAGTGCTCACCGTATTAAAAAGAAAGATCAGATAGTAAATCGTCAGGTCCTTTACCGTAATCTCTCCACGTTCCTTGATAATAAACGGCAGAAAAGGCGTAACGGCAAGACCGATCACCGTAATCACGGCCGCAATGGACAGATATGCCTTCTTATACAACTGCATATAGGACTTGATCTTCTCCTGGTCCTGTTCGGCCACCGGTTTATAAAGGCTGTAATTCAGTGCGCTCCCGATTCCCAGTTCAGCCAGGGAAAGCACGCTTAAGATGTCCGTGTACAGGCCGTTGACACCCAGCAGAGTTCTGTCCAGAACCATGATAAACACGGTTTTCTGCAGGAATCCCATGATCAATATGATAAAATTGCTGATGTAGCCGAAGAAAATATTCTTTGCGGCCTGATTGACTCTGCTCATTTCCCGTTATCTAATCTCCTCTGTATCCGCCTCCGCCGGCAGCCGGTCTGCCTGACAGCAGTTCACCCCGGTCTGTGCCGCTTACTATTTCTGTCTTATCTGCTCTTAATGAGATGATATAAAAGCAGATATACTTCCGGCAGCGCGCCGTACAGCCGTACCTTCAGCCGGTATCCTCTGTCCAGCCTCCCATATGCGCCGGGAATCTTTAATGTCTCGTGAAGCACCTCACTGCACTGCCTGCGCTGTTCCCGGTACTGTTTCCTCTGCTCTGCCGGCAGACCTGCCAGCTTCCCGACTGTCAGCATACAGGACATCGCCAGAATCGCGGCCGCAGAGACTATGACACTTGTGTCAGTTTCATTTTCCTGCAAATAATCCATAATGACCTTCCAGCACCGGATCTGGTCCATATCAGACAAACGGAACGGTCTGAGCATGGTGCCCTGTGGATTATGATAATAACAATAACCCGGATAAGATATACTGACAATCCTGTCAGCTTTGGCCGACACTTCCCACAAAAACAGCATATCCTCTCCGATGGTATAATCTTCCCGAAAAAAATGTCCCTCAACCAGACTGCGCCGGTATAGTTTACTCCAGCACCTGGTATCCTGTTTTAAGATACCCTCCTGCAAAAACGTATTGCCTCTCAGCACACGCTTTACCCCCGGTCCGCCATCTGATTTTCCGCCGCTGTCCGGCTCATCCGCCCCCTGTCTGACCCTCTTATACAACGTCTCCCAGTCCGCATTCGTACACCGGGCAAATCCACAGCCCGCTATGTCGGCTTCCTCTGCCAGCAGTTCTGCATGAAGACGGGACAGACAGTCCGGCATCAACCAGTCATCCGCATCCAGAAAAAAGAAAAACTCCCCTCTGGCCTCCCGGATTCCTGTATTCCGTCCCACCGAAACGCCCTTGTTCATCCGGGCCGGAATGACTCTGACCCGCTCGTCTTTTTTCTGCCAGACGCGGCACAATTTCAGTGTCCCGTCGGTGGACGCGCCGTCCACAAGGATCAGTTCCAGATTGTGATAGTCCTGAAACAAAACACTGCGCACGCACCTGTCCAGATAGGCTTCCCCGTTATATACGGGTACGATGACACTGATCAAACTACAATTTATTCTGTCAGTTGTTTCCATAATTTCTTAACTTCATCTCCTGCTTTCACCGCGTCGGCACAATATCCCGGCATGACCTTCTGCAGCCGGGCGCGGATTGCTTTTTCCTCTTTCGTCAGCCATTCGAAGGCTTCAATCAGCGCATCCGACGTCTGCAGCGACTGTACCGGCAACACATAATTTTCCTCTGTTCCGAACAGATCTCTGGCAATGCCTCTGGCCTTGACGGAATATCCCACCACCAGCGTCGGAACGCAGGAGGAATATGCCGCAATGGTTGCATGTGTCCTTGCGCCGATAAATGCACGGCATTTGGAAATCACATATTTAATCTGCCGGCAGGACAGATCCGGGAAAAGGAACACCCTCTCGTTCCCGGCGTATCCTCTATAGAGCTCCGCCAGCGTCAGCCTGTCGTCATTATTATTCCACATCACATGAGGAATCAGGGCCACACAATCCTGCGTCGTCTGCAGAATATGGTCGATCAGTTTCTTGTAATTGGCGATGGTAATGCCAGGTTCCTGCTCATAACGAATGATCATGGGGCTGATGTTGATGCCGATTGTCTCTCCCTCTTTCATGCCCGCCGGCAGCCGTACTTTCTCCGGTTTCAATGCAAAAGCCGGATCCGGAAAACGCTTCACATTCTCCTTCACTCCCGCCTCGATCAACGCCTGCTCCGTAATGGACTCCCTTGGCGTGATCAGGGCATACCGCTTCATATCCTCCACCATCTCCGGCTCCTGCATCAGCTCCGGCTCTATGGAACAGCCCCACAGCACCGTTTTTGCGCCTGTCCTGTTAAATGCGCTGTTCGCCGTGATCGCTTCTTTTCTGGACAGTTCATAACAGTACATGTCTCCGCCCACGGACATATAGAGGGGCGCTTTCTTCCTGCCCAGCACCTCCCGGAAACGGTATCTCATAAAGGATTCGGGATCCCGGAACACCGCCCGCCACGCATAATACCACACGTGGGCAAAAAAATGCTCTGCAATCTTTCTTTCCTGCAAAATATCACACAGCGGTTCCAGCGTATACTTCCGGTCCTCCTGTTCGCTGTTGGTCACCAGCTGCTTCGGTATATCTTTCAGCATGTGGCAGGTGCTGTTCACGATGGCCTCGCAGCCGTGATTCCCGCTCCCGCCATGCAGATACATGACTATCCTGTTCTCCATGTTCTTTTGATCCTGCTCTTTCTTCGAGTCTTCCCTGTTCTTCAAGCCTTTGCTGCGAGCTCTAAAAGTTCTTCTCACGCTATCTTCTCCGTCTACACCCTGTCATGCAGCTTCATGATACTCCGGAGAATGCGCAGCAGCCCCTTCTCCGGGTACTGCATCCCCAGATAGATCAACTGGTTGGAGCGCTCCCGCACCGACAACGGTGTCTGCAGAATGCACTCCCTGATTTCTTTTTTGTAAAAAATATCCCGGATCCGCGCAGCATAGCCTCTGCCCGGGGCGCGCAGTTCATTTTTCATCACAAGCATCAGCATATAACAGTATTCCCGCTGAAGCGCCGCCTCAATATCGGCTTTCTTTTCCTTATGCTCTGCTGCACACTTATCCTCCACGATCCGTCCCATAGCCTTATACCATGCCTGTATGCTGTCAAACATGCCCGGAGAATAATTGTGCACAATAGAATCTCCCACATATCTGTAATGATAATAAGCCGCGTCTTCCATTGCCACGATCCGGGTACTGTTTAAAAGCGCCGGATAGATCAGATGAAAGTCATCTCCCATCCGTATGGACATGTCATAGTACTTTTCATTTTCTGCAAAAACAGATCTCTCGCAAAGCTTCATGCATCGCGACATGGGGATCAGCCTCTGTTCACTGCCGATCAGCCTGTCCTTTACTTCCTTCTGCAGCTTTTCCCCTTCGTAAACACCCGGTCTGACGGGTGCGGTCATTTTCAGCGTTTTCTTCTTTTTCTCCAGAATATGGTTACAGCATACGATCTCTCCCGGCCGGTAAGCCAGATGCTTTACCATCTCTTCCACCATGCATCCGTCAATATAGTCGTCGCTGTCCACGAACATATAATAATCGCCGGATGCTTCTCTCATTCCCGTCACACAAGCCGATGTGGGGCCGCCGTTCTCCTGCCGGATCACTTTCACCCGGCTGTCCTTATCCCCGTAAGCATCGCAGATCTCCCCGCTTCCGTCAGTGGATGCGTCATCCACCAGCACCAGTTCCAGATTCCGGTAGGATTGTCCCAGAATGCTGTCTATGCAGGCTCCCAGGTATTCTTTTTTGTTGTAGACAGGCACGATCACGCTGACCATGCAGTTTCTTTTTTTCATATCAGTCATTACGCCCTTCCGTGTACCGGCAATTTCGGCAGTTGCTGTATCTCCCGCTAATTTCCGATTTCCTTCAGTTCGGTCTGCCTCTTCTGATAATAAAGCGTGCCGGCAGGCACTTCTCCTCTGACCACACTGCCCGCCGCAATCACACAGTCGTCTCCGATCCGTGCACCGCGCAGAATCGTGCAGTTGGCACCTATCCATACTCTGTTCCCGATACTGATTTCTCCCGTCAGATACTCGCCGTCCGTGTTCCGGTAATTATGATCATGATCCACAATCACCGTATTATTTCCTATTTTGCAGTAATCACCGATCTCTATCCTGCCCAGACAGGTCACACAACAATTGGTGTTAAAAAACACATGCCCGCCTATGCGCATCTTCCCCTGCTGACCGCCCAGCAGATACAGGTTTCCCCTGTTCTGGATCCGCCCGCCCAGCGAAATCTGTGCCTCTTTCGGCAGTTCCACATGCAGATGGTCGAATCCCTGTACGATGGATGTCTGAAATCTCCTGCCGTAACGGCATTTCCAATATATCATTCCGATAGCGCTCCTAAGAACGCGTCCCAATTGTCCCATAAATTCTCCCCAGCCGCTCCAAATGCTGTTCCCGGCCATACCGCCGTCCGGCATCCGCTCTTGCACGCCTGCCATAGACGCTGCACCGTTCCCGGTCTGTCAGCAGGTTTACCACATCCTGCGCCATTGCTTCCCGGTCGCCGGGCTCCCTGATATAACCGTTTTCCCCATGTATGATCAGCGTGGGGATTCCTCCCACAGCCGTGGTCACAATACCCATACCGTAACTCATAGCTTCCAGCACCGCCATGGGCATTCCCTCATGGTAGGTGGGAAAAAGAAATATCCCGCTTTCCCGCATAAGCCGTGCCTTATCCTCTCCCCGTACCCAGCCGGGAAAAACTACCCCGGACAGAAGTCCTTTTGCACGGAACGCGTCCCTGACCTGATCCATCTCTCCGTCTCCGGCCATGATCAGCTTTGCCCCCGGAACAGCTTTTAATACCTGCTCCCAGATAAACGGAATATCATAACAGCCCTTTCTGGTGCCCAGTTCCCCCAGAAAAAGCACCTGATCCTTTTTCCGTCCGCTGTCATAAGGTTCTTCCGGAATCACACAATAATTCTCCAACACATCAATACGCTCCGCCGGCACAATCCGGGCAATACGCTGTTTCCATTCCTCCGACAGAACAATCAGCCTTGTACAGCGGTTATATACCCTGGCGACCCTTCTTTTTTTTGCGGCGGAAGCATTCTCATAGAACACATCAAATTCCGCACCGTGCACATGATTCAGCACCGGTACCCCCATCATCCTGCTCAGATAAATAAAGGGAATTTTCCGGTAAAAACTGGGGCCGAAAGACGAGTGGACATGCACCAGATCCGGTCTGTCACGAAACAGCTTTCCGATAAAAGCACAATACCCCGCAAGCGCCTTGCCGAGCTTCTGCCATTTGCTCCCGTCTCTGTAGGACTCCACATAGCTGATCTCATAATCACGCTCCAAAGATGATCCCCTGTATCCGTTCACCACGGAAGCAATTCCGCCTCTGACCGCAGGATCAGGCACGATCATACATACTTTCATTTTTCTTTCCATTACTTCGACCCCTTCCCCGCAAGCACCACCCATACCGTGCGGAACAGGATCTTAATGTCCAGGCCCAGAGTCCAGTTATCAATGTATTCCAGATCCAGCTTCACCACCTCGTCAAAATCCACGATCTCACTGCGCCCGCTGATCTGCCACAATCCGGTAAGCCCCGGCGTCATGCTGATTCGCCGCCTGTAGTGGGAATTATACTGCTCAAATTCGTCTTCTGTGGGGGGTCTTGTCCCCACCAGGCTCATATCACCTTTTACAATATTGAAAAACTGAGGCAGCTCGTCAATGCTCGTCTTGCGGATAAACCGTCCGACTCTGGTGATCCGCGGATCATTCTCCATCTTAAACATCAGCCCCTGTATCTCATTATCCGCTTCCAGTTCCTTTTTACGCGCCTCCGCATCCATATACATGGACCGGAACTTATAGATCTTGAACCGCCTGCCGTTCTTGCCGATCCTTGTCTGGGCGAAAAAGACCGGTCCCGGAGAATCTATGCGGATAGCCAGCGCTACAAACGGCGTCATCACGGCAGTCAGCACACAGCCCACCAGCCCGCCGGCAATGTCGATCAGACGCTTGATTGCCATCCGTCTGTAATCAAAATGATTGATAGAATAAGTCACTACCGTATATCCCGCAAAATCCCCCACCCGCACTTCTTTCTGGGGACGTTCAATAATATCAATATTATAATGACATGCAATTCCCATGGATTCCAGATCGTATATAATATACTTTACATACTCCTTATCCTCATCGGGCAGATTGATAAACACTTCGTCCAGCGGCATCTGCCTTGCCACATCCAGCACATCCTCGCCCGAAGCATTTACTTTGATCCCGCCCGCTTCCGTTCCTCTTCTGTCAACATCCACACATGCCAGCGCCACCACCTCATAATTGATGTCCATGGCTTCCTTCAGTTTTGTTACCGTCTTGTCCAGCACAGAGTCCTTGGCAATGATCATAATTTTCACGATATTGGATTTGGATGTAAAATAAACCCGCAGTGCCTTTTTCATAAAAATCCGTACACCCCAGACAACAAACACATCCAGGATCACAAAGTATCCCATCACAAGACGCGAAAAATCCTCACCGCGCTGCAACAGGAACAGACAGGCCATAACAGACAGAGCCATAAAACCGTTGAATTTGATAACGGCAATGAACTCGACGAGAAAGCCGCGCTTTAAAAACTCCCTGTTCCAGTCCAGCAGGAAACTGTAGATCGTACAAACCAGAAGAAACCCGATCAGCACCATAAAGTGCAGTTCCGGCTCCATGACTCGTGTAAATTTATGATAACGTATTAAGATAGCTATGGCGTAGGCTGCGCAAATACTGATCAGATCCGTGAACAGCAGCCAGTAGCCCTCAATCACTTTCATTTTACGATTCATATTTAACAACCATGTCTTTCCATATCCTGCGAATCCGAACCGCAGGTACAAATTTTCAAAAACAATATATCAATTTAGAATACCATTTTTCGGAAAAAAATTCAATCACTGATACCGCTTTTGTAGAACAGCGGCAATACGTAAAAACGCTCTCCGGAAGCAGTTTCAGTCTGTTTATTTACTTATTACCAAAACAGAGTGAACAGTAACGAATCAAATCTTACCGTCCACTCCCGTATCAAACACTTGCCGTTCGAGATGCAGAAATACAATTCAGATATTTCTCGAACTCTTTTTCCGTATATGTATGAACCTTCTTAAAACAATAATTTTCAAATATTTTCACACCAAAGCTCACGTACTCCTCTCCGGCCAGCCCGCTCACTTCTTTCGCAAAACAATCAAAAGAAGCTGATGGCTGTACATGTTTCTTTTTCTCTTCTACAATCTCCGGATTGCCCGCATTTACTTTTTCATTATAAACAAGAATATACTCTACGTATTTACGCATATCACTAATGCCGGCAGATACAATATCTGAAAAAATCAAAACACTGTCATAAATCTTCTTGCGTACATCAAACTGCTTCTTTTTATCCATATATCCGTTCTTAAATTCCACGAATACCCGTCCGCCTTTTCCGTCTTCCAGCAAGGCATCGTTAGATTTGGGTATTTCACTTAATCCCAGACATTCAATATATTCTTCTTTTACCTGATCAAAATTCACCGCCGGTCTTTCAGATTCCGTCATAAACTTTTCCGTATGGTTATCACGTTTATCTATTGAAGTATCTTTCAAGGCAGACATATGGCTGTTCAGAATCGGGTATGCAGACAAATCAATCATCCTGCCACCTCTCATTCTCCAATCGCTGTAAAGGCCGGGACAGCTTACTGTATATTTTTTCTACATCATCTGTGACGTCCGAAATATATGCATAGTTTCCCTCTGCCTCAGACAAATAGTATCTGCACCGATCCGCAGTCCCATATCTGGCAGAGTAAACCTGAATAGCCCGCAGAAAATACGGGCTGTGCGTATTCAACAAAATATGCATACTGAATTCTTGATGAAGCAATACAATCAATTCGGCAAACATGAGCTGCCACTCCGGATGTAAATGAATCTCCGGTTCGTCCAGAATAATGGTTCCGTTATACTCGATCATGCCGTTTTGCAAGAGCATCTTCAAAATCGCAAATGTCTTCAATCCAGTAGAAAGATTTCTTACATCAAGCGTTTTATCACTGTTCTTGCCCCTGTAACCGATTCCTGAAACTTTGTGTATGACAAAATTTCCATCACATACTGTCCCGATCTTTTCATAAATTTTTTTGAATTTGTTATTTACAACAAGTTCTTCTACAATATTGACAGGCTCTTCGCCATTGCCATATAAAATATTGTTTTTCAGACGCATACGATGATTCATATAATTCGATTTGTATTTAGTAAAAGGATATCGCGGTTCATCCAGGATAAACGGATCATCAAGATAGACCGCTTCTGTATGAAGATTTGTATGATTCCTTGTATCCTTCACACTGTTGTCTTCAATTGTGATAGTCATCTCCTTATCCTTAATCTGTAAACGGATTTCACTCATCGACTGCGCATAAATATTACTGATCTGTCCATTAAATTCCATTTTCAGATTTTTCTCTAAAACTAATTTAAGAATATCCTCATCCGGTATATTCAAAAGTTCCTCAATCTGTAAGGCAAGCCCGTCAATATTGTCATCATTCAAAAATCCATTCGCTCTCTGGTTGTATTGCAGCATCCATTTCACTACTTCTTCTCTGATCAGTTTGCTGTTATCCTTAAGCAATTCAATCTCTAACAGCAGATCCCGCGCTGCATCTTCCGGATATTTGACCAGATAAGAATGTGCTGCTTCGTTCCTCTGCATACGCGCAATAATTTTCTCTACACTTTTCGTCCGTTCTGACTTGATTAGTTCATCAATACCGCAGCAACTGCTAAACACAGAAAAAAGTGCCTTTCCTACAGTACTTTTACCGGTATCATTTTCACCGGCGATCACCGTGATTCCGTCTATCTCAACCGTTGCTTCATCGATTTTCCCTATATTCTTTAAATATAATTTCATGCTTTTCCCCATTTCTGCGCTGCTTTTTGCGCATAAACCTGTTCTTTTCTTTTTTATTTCTGATTTTAACATCTTCATATAGCCAGCGCAAGGCACGCGACAAAATTGTTTCTTCGTCTGCACGCCAAAAGTGTACCTTATCAATCGCACGAAAACAGGCAGGCCGCCCGTCGGAATATCCTTTGGATGGCCTGCCCGTTTCCATTATTCATATGATTCAGCTTCCGCCGCGATGTAAGCGTCTGCTGCGATCATGAGCGGTATGAAAAATTCTGTTCGTGACATCACCGTCATTAGCCGAACAGGTTCCACCACCATCTCATCATATAGGAGGAGATCCTATACGTAACCTGTCTTGTTCCGCCATAGTTGCCGATACCTCTGATGGTAACCGTAGCATTACCCTTGTTCACATTGTCCTTGTAGCTGCCTGGTACGATCTCGTAATCCTCGCCCATCTTCAACAGGTCGTTTCCTACTTTCACCTTCTTGAAGTCTTCTTCTTTCAGGGTAACCGCCTTGCCGGTGTAGGTCTGAGCATTCACAACAACGTTTGCAGTACCGATACTTGCCTTCACCACGCGGTATTCTCTGGAAGTCTCACCGGTATAATTACTGTTTTCCGTCGCAGATACGACAACCTTTACGTTTGTTCCGGCCTCAAGCTTATCTGATGCCGTCTTCTCCGTTTCGGTTCCATTCTCTGTCACAAAATACTTCACCACGTAATCTTTGCTGCTTCCCTTTACAAGTTTTGTGCCGTCCGCTTCTTTCACTTCCGGCTCAGCCATAAACTTGCCTGCCTGATCCGCATAGACTACATCTGATACATGAACGGAAATACCTGCTGCCGGATCGTTCAGGTCTGCCTTCACAATGCTGAATTTAAGTTCGTCCGCGCCCTTGATTGTTCCGGTGAACGCGCCCATTCCCTTGATTGTTACGGAAGGCATCGTTTTGGTATTCTCTTTCGTTACCGCTTTGTTCGCGCTGTATATAAGCTTGTAATCAACGTTTTCTGTCAGTTTCCTGTTATTGAAAATTACGCTGACATTTGCTTTCGCACCCTTCTTGGAGAAAGGAGCCGTCTCGGCAACAGTAACCTTAAGCTTCTTGCCAAGATCACTCTGCTGCAGTGTAATGGGCAGAATCTTGAAGGTTTTCTTCACAACACCCGTATACTGCCCTTTTCCTGTAAAGAGTACTGTAGCTGTGCCGGGTTTGGTATTATTTGTGTAGCTTACCGTATAGTCCGTACCTTTTGTTAAGGTTACATTTTTACCCTTCTTTACTTTCAGGAGGGCATTCGGCTGCTCTGCCTTGCCTTTTACAAGGTCAAATGCGACTTTCGCCTGCCAGCCTTCCGTATCTACCTGCGCTACGGAAGAAAGCGCCGTACCCGTAATGTTAAAGTTCTTTGTCACGCTGCCAAAGTAACCCTTGTCCGCCACGCCTGTAACAATGACCTGAGCCGTCCCCACTTCCACATTGTTCCTGTAAGTAACTGTATAGCATTCTTTCTCTACAGCCGCTCCGTCTTTCTTAACCTCCACTGCCGGTTCGATGGCCTTGCCGGTATAAGGCGTTGCATTTTTGGTCAGTCCGGTAATAGTCACACTTGTCTTGCTCATGTAAGTACCGGTTTCTTTCACCTGGATGGTTTTTACAACCGTTCCGGTAAAGTTCGTCTTACCTGTGATCACCATCTCATATGTACCGATCTCTTTCACACCCTTAAGCGCTTCGGAGATTCTCTTGCCGGTCTCATCCAGCTGATAGTATTCTGCCTGATAATATTTGCTTTGAACTTTGTTGTTATTATAAGTAATATTTAACAGCGGCTTCTGCACTTTGCCATTGGCTACCATATATTCATGATAGCTGACTGCCACATCCCCATCCGTAATGTTCTTCGGAAGAATGTTGAACTGTGCCGTCTCGGTCTCCTGATAATTGCCTCTTCCGATGATAGACACAGTGGCCGTGCCGACGGCCTTGTTGTTCTTGTATCTTACTGTATAGTCACGTCCGGATACTAACTTAGCGGTGCCATGGTATACCTGCAGGTCTTCCTCGGAAAGCTTGATGCTGAGACCTGTGTAGGTCTGATCCGGGATGGATTTGATCTGCATTCCTTCCTGAAGATCGGTCTTAAGCCCCTCTGTTCCGAGAACTACTGTACCGCCATCTGCCGCTGCCGGGATTGTGATAACCGCATTACCGGCATTGTCTACAACAAACTGATTACCACTATAATAATCAACCAGCGCCGTGCCTGGTGTCTGCCCGCTGAGGGTATACTCCTGCGGCTGATTCTTGATATTAAGTGCAACCGTCAATGTATCGCCGCCATAGCTTCTCGTAAATACGTCCAGTCCGCCTGCGTTGTCCGCACTGATTGTGTGACGGGAACCTTTCGCAAACAACTCGGAGTACATATTACGGATCGTCAGCATCTTTTTGTAATGTGCAAGAGCCTTATTGTCATTGGTTACCTTGGACCAGTCAAAATCTCTTCGATTCGTCTGGTAAGGATAATTCTCTTCACCGTCGCTGACACCGATTTCTTCGCCGTAGTAGATGTAAACCTGTCCCTTTGCCGTAAGCTGTAAGGATGCAGCTACCAGCGCAAGCTGCTTCGCCTCTTCTTCAGATTTCTTCTTCTCACTCGTCAATCTGTGTACAAATCCCTGCTGGTCATGATTGCTTAAGAAAGCACCCAGGGAAGCTGTATTGTCGATTGCACCGTTTCTTGCAGACAGGAAACCTTCCACGCCCGACAGATCGCCCGTAACAAAGTTCGCTGCCTGTGCCGGAAAATCAAAATCAAGCAGTGCATCCATACGTCCTGTATTCAACATACCGGTGTCTGTTCCGTAGCCTGCTCCTGCCCACTCACCGATCATCTTGAAGTCAGGATTGATCTCGGTCAATGCATTCTTAAATGCCGACCATGTGGTATCGTCCACGTGTTTAACCGTATCCACACGGTAATAATCAATCGGATAACGGCTGATCCAGTTGGACTGCCACTCTACAATCAGTTCCCTTACTTCCGGATCTTCTGTACGGAAATCGGGAAGTCCTGACAGAGAGCTCATCTGATCACTGCCGGAAACGATCTCGTCATCGCCCCTTAACATCCTGATTACTTCACCGTCTTCATTTTTGAAGTTCGTATTATAGTAGTTCGTAATCTCATCACCGTAACCGGTATGATTGAGCACCACGTCTACCATGACTTTCATGCCCTTCGCATGAGCCGCATCCAGTAATGCACTGAATTCAGCTTCTGTTCCGAGGTGGGCATCAATCTTTGTAAAGTCTTTCGTCCAGTAACCTGTATATCCCCATGCCTGTGTAACAGTAGCGTTATCAACACTGTTCGCAACCGTCTGGTTTTCCACGATCGGGGTGATCCAGATCGTATTCACGCCCAGATCCTGCAGATAATCCAGCTTCTGAGTCAGACCCGCGAAGTCACCGCCGTGGTAGCTGGAATTCAGGCCGTTATTGGTCGTCTTATCATAACTGCCCGGCACTCCGCCCTCATTGTTCGATGAATTACCATCAAAGAAACGGTCTGTCACTGCAAAGTAAACTACCGCCTCATCCCAATCGAAATCGGAGCCTTTACCGCGGCCTGCAACTGTAACTTTTACATTCGTCTTATACTCATTGTTGTACACGTCATACACGGTAATCGGAAGGGTCTTCTCACCTGCCGGTGTACCCTCCTTCACAGCGATGGAAATTGCCATCAATTCCGGATCAATAGATGTAACACCGCCGCCGACAGCACTCAAGTCTATAGAGGCATGATCAATAACCTTAAATTCGGATGTATCCTCAACAGGCTTGCCTTTACTGTCCTTCGCATTAACCTTGATGGTTACTACATTGTTATCATTATAATCCATCGTTTCATTCTGGACAGATGCTTCCATCTCCATATTCAGCAGATCATATTTCAATGCCGAATAAATTGTCCCTTTAACATCTTCTGTTTCTTCATTGAACTTGTCCAGAACATACTCTGTTGTGGAGTCCTGTGTCTTCTTCGTGCCATATCTGTAAAGATATGTACCAATATTCAGTTCATCCAGAGCATATTTATAACGCTGCTCTTTCTCATCATACAGCATCTTTTCCGTAAGAACAGAATCTTTTCCATGTGCTTTCGGAGTAATCACATCTATTGACACGTCGGCATAGCCGCCTTCACTGCCTTCCAAAAATGCCGTATCGTCTCTGTAATAGAAATTGATCTTGTTTTCTTTAATGTCTACTTCATAGCCTGTGTTATAAGGGTAGGTATAGGTTATACCTTTACCTTCTTCCATCTTGATCTTTACGATATTCTGATCTGCGGGCACAGGGCAGTTATAATCATTACCATCCTTCTCTCCCCATGGATCATCTCCCTCTGTTCTCGAAATGCAGAAGCTGAGAGAATCAACAGCCGGCTTTACAGGAACTTTGGCAACTAATATATCATCCTGTGCTTCAAAGGGAATCCAGACATTGCCGCCAAATCCACTATTCCATGTATAAAGCTGCCATTTGCCGTCTTTCTTGGTCTCCCGTGTATATTCCACAACGAGATAACGTTCCTCCGGCACTGCAATTTCCGGAAGCTCCGTATATACTTTGGAGTCATCCGTAACCGCATACAGCGTAACTTCTGCCTTCTGTTCTTCATTCACATATTTTTTATTAACTGAATCTTCCCAGTCCCAGGATCCGTATGCTTTTGACTTAAAAGAAAGATCTGTGTATCCTAATTCAATCGTTTTCTTCAGCCATTTATTATCATCCTCAAGTGTCTCAACCTCATCGAAATCAATTTGTTTCGACGCACCGGCAGTGCTTGTCTGCCAGAGCCATAGTGCCGCATTATCTACGGATGTATGATTCGGATTCGGATCATAATAGTATATTGTGTACATATATGTAGCGTCTGCTACCAGCATCGTAACTTCAGAAGAGTTGCCCTGTGCAGATGCCGTCAGCGTGAAAGATTTATCCGCCGCCGGAAAATCTGCCGCAACGCTGAGCTTGGTTGTTGTCACACCATCTTTCGTCTCGGGTGTCAGTGTAATCTTATCTGCATATTTCGCCTGACTTTCTGCCGTGAGTTCATAGGTAACTGCCGCCGATACAAGCTTCCCGCTCCCGTCATCCAGTTTCATCGTTACTGGCAATGTTCTGCTGCCGCCGCGCTTCACATACAACTCCGGCGGAACCTGCAGACCGGCAACAATGAACATACTGTTGCCATCCTTATCCAGTGTTTCCGAATTCAACGGATCAGCTATCCAGGCACTGTCAACAACAAGTTTGTATGCATATGATCCCGGCTCAAGCTTGAGTGTAATACTCCAATAACCCGTCTCTGCGTCATAGGCCATATCTTTCGCAGCAGCGCCCCAGTCGCTTTCGCCCATCATATTTCCGGCTAATTTTACTGACTTGGCTGTAGGACCGTAGTAGTAAAAGGTGGTCTCGCCATTCGCAGTCACCGGGCTCTTAACCGTGGGGTCCTCCTCCGGAATTTTGACTTTGGAGAACTCTCCCATAGTCGCATTATTGGTATCCTGTACCTGTGTTCCGTCTACATCGAAATAATACTCGAAATCCGCATCGTCCAGTCCGCTCAAAGTCGTCTGATATACTGCTGTTTCTCCCTTCTCCGGTCTCTTCATTTCTACCGCTGTGTAGTCGGTCGTATTCTTCTTACGGTATTTCAACTCTACCTTGGACGGATAAGTGCCATGTGACGGATAATAATATAATGTCACATCACCAGATACAGAAATTTCCGGATTACGGTGCAACTTACTGCTTCCGTCATTAGGATTCGCGTTATCCACACTCCATCCAGTGTCCGCGTTTGGTGCAAAGCCGTATTCTACGCTTGTATCCCTGCCAAATGTTTCTGTCGGCAGTGTCACTGACCAGAGATCTGCACCCTCCTTCTTCTCTAAGGGGATCAGATTTGCCCAGCCGTCCCAGCCGCCCTTCACTTTCACAGATGTTACATCCTTCCCCTCAAAAGTTGTGGGGAAATAGAATGTCACTGCACCCGGATCAGAGCTGTCCGGATTGTAATCAATCGTAGGTCCCGCATATGTCTCTTCTACATTAGGATCTTTTAGATTGATCTTGAAATTCTGCTTATTGTTATACAGCATATAATAAGTGCCGTTATTTGCCTGAAACTGATAAGTATAGGTTCCATATTCCGGAGCTGTCCAAGTTCCTGTCCAGACTCCGTCCGTTCCCTTAGTTAACGTTACCAGATTGTCCCATTGACCTCCCGGCTCTTTTTCACCGCGCACTATAATATTCGTTACTTTGTCTAATGTAATGGGAACATCTGTCTTATTAGTATCATCCCAGCTTCCAAAGAAACCGTCTGTCGGCTTACAGGTAAAAGTGATTTCTTTTCCATTTGCAACCGCTCCTGCTTCAGCATTCTCCGTATTGCCTGGTGTATCGGTTCCATCACCCGTATTCTCTCCGGTACCTGTATTATTACCATCATCGGGATCTGTATTATTGTTATCGCCAGAATCCGCATCACCACTGTCATCTCCCCCTTCAGTGCCTTCCGCTCCGTCAGGATTGGTGTCCGGAATTTCCAGGTTCCCTTCATCTTCAGTCCCATCCTCCGTTGTGTCGCCAACGTCCTCTGTTCCCTCAGCGGGACTACCTACGTTTGTACCCCCCCCCGCCGGGTTTTGGCCATTTTCAGCCGTCTCGTCCACATCGACGGTCTGCTCATCATCCACAGGCACAGTCAGGGTATCTGAATCCTCCGGCATCATGTCTTCCACACCGGGCTCCTGAGCCTGAACGGTCATGGTAAGATTTGCCGGAACTGCCGTGAAAAGCATTGCCGATGCCAAAATGGCGCTGAGCACTTTTTTCCAACTTTTCTTTCTCATACTTTTCCTCCTTCTACTGAATTTCTTTTCGGAAAACATTTAGAAAACGTTTTCCACGCTTGCAAAATAATAATTGCATTTTCAACTTTCCACATTCATAAATGCAACTGATAATTTCGCAATTTTTCGTAGTATTATTATAGCCTAAAAATGTATATTGCACTATTGACTTTATGCCACAGGTTTTATAAATTTTTTTATCTATTTTTACCAAAATTCAAATTATCGCAGAATTTTCCCGCCTCACTCCCCGGCAGCAGATACACGCCCATCATCATGAGCAGGAAATTCCTTCCAAGATAAACGGATACCAGATGGGCTTCCACTACCGTATACACCGCCAGAACCGTAAACACAAGAAGTCCGCCAGCATCTTTGTTTTTCCAGAATTTCCACAGAAGTGCCAGGCAGGCCGCCAGATACAGGATCCCCGGCACCACACCGTAACGGTAGAACAGCTTAACCCATCCCATATCGAAATAATGCTCCATATTGCCCGGTCTGGAAAAAGCCGACCATGTATGGATCATGCCGTCGTTTTCTTCCGAGTCCGTCAGCGATATGATCCTGCCGTTGATAAACCGGTCTATCCGTCCCAGCAGCACAATGTGGTCGTTATCCCTCGGATCCAGCACGTAAAACTCATTCCACTGGGCATCCCGCACCCTCTGGGCGCAGACTGCCGCATCCACCGAAAAACCGATGCACAGCGCAAACACCAGCAGACCGCACAGATAGGCGAAAGCCTTTTCGCGCAAAAATCTGCAATAGGTCAGCACACATGCCCCCGCCAGAAAAAGCGTGGTAATCAGCATACTTGTCTTGGATTCCGTCAGCACAAAGACACCCACATTGAGCAGCATCATAAACAGATACAGATACCATTTCATCTGGGCAAAATAGACATAGACCCCCAGAGCCACCAGCATCAGGAACATACAGGAAAGCGCGTTGGGATGCCCCATACCCAGAGTGTAGCGGGTTTCCTCAGCAGCTTCCTCACCAATATAACGGGTATCTTCCGCCGCCTCATGTCCATAGGCCTGTGTCAGACTGATTTCTCCATATACACCGGAAATGGACAGTACAACGATCACGGCACAGCCCACCAGTGTCACGTAAAACGTGTATCTAAGCATCTGCCGCAGTGGAATATCCCGGCAGGCCGCCACGAAAGTGACCAGCCTGATCAGATCGTTGGCTCCGGTAATCCGGTAGGACAAAAAAGCTACAGCTTCCAGCAAAAGAATCGCGCACCACTGCTTTTTTGTATAATCCGTCAGCAGAAGTTTCAGCGCAAAGATCAGGAAGGTAAGCTGAAACAGCCTGCCCTCAAAAGGATTGATATAATTGCTTTTATCCACAAGGACGATCAAAAGTTCAATGGTCAGTCCGATGTAAAAAAGCAGCCACGGAAATTTGCTTTTCTTGACTCTTCGGTATAATTCCATTTCAACCTCCATGATTCCGCTAATCTCTGCGCAGCACCCGCGCCACCGCCCCATGAACTCTGCGCATCCATCCTTTGCACGCCAGTTTCGCCTTTTTCCATCTGATCCCCGCCGGACTGATCTCAGGCGCAATTAGAAAATCGTACTCTTCACGGTGTTCCCGCAGATAATCCGGATAGCTTTCGTCGATGGGCACACGCACAAATCTTGCGTTGCGGTCAAAAATATCCTCGCCGCACAGCAGTCTGTCCACTGCCTCATTCAGATATCTGGATTTGTTATATTCCTGATGAGCCGCCGCCTGCACTTTGATGCCGATGCGTTTAGCTACATCCCGCTCGCCGTCGCCGCCCATATAGCCGAAATGCCAGCCGCCCCCGGCAACCCGCACACTGCGGGGATCTAAAGGCGAGACTTCCCGCAGGAACACGATTCCTTCCTCCGGCAGACTGCCAAAACTGCACACCTTTGTACCCAGCCACTGCTTTTTCGTCACGCTGGGAAATTCTCCGGTGATGGACAGCAGATTGCCCGATACTTCTTCCATATTCAGGAAGCAGTAAAACATCCGCTGTGCCAGATGGTAAATCTTCGTCGGATCAAAATCTGCAAGAATCTGTGTCAGCGCCTTCGGATCGGGAATTTCGTCCACATCACCAAAAATGACGATATCGTCGGGTTTGCACGCCGCCATCCCCCGAATCAGCTGGTTTTTCTGGAATTTATCCCGCTCGTGGGTGGTGACACCGCTCATGGGTGAATTGTCCACCGCCACATAGATAATCTTGTCCGCAAATTCCGCAAACATTTCCCGGTTTCGGTCAAAGATCATCTCCTTCGGTTCCCCGGAAAAGGTCACCGTAGACTCTTCCAGCACGAACCTGTCCACATAAGGCGACATGATCTGCATTCTGAGCTTTAAAATATCCAGTTCATTAAAAAAAGGGATACAATCAAATATCATACGTTATTCTTCCTGTTTACTCTGTCAGTTTTTACATCCGTGTGCAGTTCCACACATGTTACGCACTGTTAAACCTATACGCATTATTCAATAACACTGGTTCTTTTTTCCAGCAGCACTTGATCCAATCTGTTTCGGGCTGTATCATTTTCTCCGTCGTCTCCAGAACAGCAGCGGCCGGATCAAATCTTTGACCTTCTGCCATCTGACCTTCCAGGGATTCACAAACCTTGGATACTGCTCGTTCCTGCCCCGCCATTTATGAAAAAGAAAGGGCTTTTCCACGTCCATGATCTCCGGAATCATATGCTCATGCCCGAAATATCTGGCCACCTCGATGGGCGCAAACTTCATCCCCGCAGCCTCGATCACATTTTTATACTTACAGCAGAGAAAGGTATCCTCATTATAATTGTCGTCCTCCATTTTTTCCCACTTAAGACCCGCCTGCTTCGGAAAATCCAGCAGTTTTTTGCTACGGATGGATACGCTGTTGCCCACCCGGCAGATTTCCCCTTTCGCGTCCCGGTACGCATAATCGTTTGCAGGAAGGGGCCAGGGCGAGCCAATGTAATCATATTCGAGGAACTCATCCCGCCAGCTTTCAGGGTGTACCACAAAGCCGTCGGCATGGACAAGCAGCATATAATCTGTATGAATATGCTCTCCCAGCTCATAGACCATTTTATAGTTGAACTTGTCGATATCATCCAGCTTCGACGTATGGGAATAGCGGATGGTTTTCGGCAGCATAAACGGTTTCCGGTGGGTTACAAGCACTACGTCCCCAAATTCGATCTGCCGCATACTGTATTCCATCGCCTTGATGGTTCCATATAAGTCTACACTGGTCATTGCCGCCAGCGTTACATTCGGAAGCTGCAATTTTTCTGACATACTATTCATCCTATTCTTTTATTGCTTTTATAGTGAACGACATTAAAAATCTCGTAAAAATCACGTTTACGGTTCCGCAAAAACGCTGGTGCGTCTTCGTAAACCGCGCCTGAATCTAATCACTCACAACCTTCACATAAGCCTTATGATAGTACTGCATCACCGCCAGATTCAGCCAGTTTCCCGCATCCTCCGTGAGATCGTTAAAGTCAAAAAGCGCCGGCCTTGCAGAATAGGGTCTGATCTCCACATCCACGATATCCTCATTCGTATAAATCTCATGCCGCTCCATAGCTTCTGCGTAGAAGGTCTGTGCCTCTCCCACTGCCAGAGACCGCAGTGCGGAAATACTCGTGTACGTATTTTTATCTGCTGTGAAAATCCACATAACAATCGTTATAATAACACACGCAATCGTCATGCGACCTGCTGCCTTTTCCAAAAACATACCCAGCGTTTCTCCTGCACGCTGCTGACCCGATGTCCGGATCTCTATCGTCATAGATGACTGTCCCCCGTCCATCCTGTCCGGCTGTTCTTGCATCTTGTGTGCCGCATCCACGCCCGGCTGTGCCTCAGACGCATCCCCTCTGTGGGCAAAATATCCCAGCCAGTATGCGGTGACCATAATCAGGCACAAATAGTAAACCATCTGAATAATATTATCCACTCTGGACAAGCCCACCATACCAAGTGCAAACAGCGTGGGGGTAAACATCGCCGCCAGCACACAGAATGCGCCAAGCGTCACCCATACGGGATGCCGGAAGGAACGCTCCGATTTTTTTACCAGCTTCCACAAAACCGGCAGAAGAAGCAGCCATACCAGAATCACAAAAGCAGGCGTCCACTGTATGATAAACACCACCCCATGATAAAAGGACAGAACCACCGCCTGCAGTGCCGGATAACCCGTATCCATATCCTGACTGCTGCGCTGAAGATTGCCCGGTGCCAGAATATTGAACAGAAATCCCACACTGCCTGTAACAAAAGGAATCACCACAGCAGGAAGTTTCTTCCTGTTCACCACCACCGCATAAAGCACCAGCATTCCCATCACAATTTCCGCCTGCAGCCCTGTCACCAGATTGCCGCCGCCCACAATCACCGCCAGCACCGATGCCGTCACACAGCAAATTACTTCTTTAGACTTTTTCTGTGCCCACAGACCGGCCGAAACCGCCGCCAGTGCAAAAAACCAGAGAGACTGCATCAGCACATAATGGGTCGCTCCGTTATACCAGTAAATTCCCTCAAATGGCGCTTCCATCACCTGATAAAACATAAAAAGCACCATAAACATCACAAAGCTGCTGCCCGCCCGCTCTGCACCAAGCCACCGGCCAAGCACCTGTCTGCCCAGCACATAAGTTGACGCTGCAAACATCCCCACCATCAGAATTGGCACAACATATGCGATATCATATCGGAAGTTCATGGGGCATAAGGCCATCAGGAAGCAGGACACGTATGTCCCCTGCCAGTCCCGGTAAAATTCCATGTTCTGCCGCCAGGCAGTCTGCACCGACCGCCACACGGAACCGGTGGCCAGCCAGGTATCGTGAACCTGCCTGCCGTAATCATAATCGTCCACGCACATCACGTTATACCTGCCCAGCATCAGAATCGGAATCAAAGACAGCACAAAGAGAATACCGGCATACACCGCCATTCTTTTCATGGGAATCCGGTCCAGACAGGATACTGTCTCGCTCCACCGTTTCTTAACTGCATCTGCTGTTTTACGAACTGCCTTTTGATTCATATGCTTTCTTCTTTTCTTTATACACAAACGATACAAATATAATCCGGCTCAGTCTGCCCGTTCACTTCTTTTGCTGTTGTCCGGGTATTCCAGGCATCCGAAGCCGCCTCTTCACCCCTCTGGCAATCTTGTACAGATAGGCTTTCTTATACAGATACTGTCCGTGAAGTTCCATCATTTTCAGGCGCATACCCGAAGGACGGACATTCACTGCGGCATACTTTCTGGATGTTTTCTTATACTGTGCCAGTTCACGCCTGCACTCCCCGGCAGTAAACACCCGGCCCTTGCGGTCCATATAGTGCCAGCCCTCGTAAATATTCTGCTCCGATGCCCAATATCCGTCGGACACATTATGTCTGGCCCAGTATTTCGGCGCCAGGATATATTCCACCGTCTCACTCGTAAAAGCCGGGAAATAAGCAAAGGAAGAATTCGCAAGAAGCAGATATTTCGCGTTTTTCAGCACACTGTAATCCTTTGCCAGATCAAAATTATAAGCCGGAATACCGGGCAGCAGCTTCCCGGCTTCCTTCACGTCATTGGTGATAATCATAAACTCCATGGCCGGATTGATCTTTTTCATCTGCTTCATGCCCATGATCCAGTATTTTTTGCGCAGATAAAGCTCCGGCGAGCCCATATAGTCGCTGCACCGCAGATGCAGGATGCAGAGATTGTCCCGGCTGTACTCCTTACAGTCAAATTCCGGCTTTACCGCCAGCCATTTCCTGATCTCTTCTTTATGGGATATAAAATATTCCTCCGCCTGCAGGTTGCCGTAAAGCAGCGTACCGTCCTCAACTTCAAATAGCCCGGCATCCGCATCCGTCACATACACGCCATGCGTCAGATCATGCCTGGAATTGCCTGCAAAAAGCCTTGTCTCCTTCTCATGCCATATTTTCCGGTAATCTTCTTTCACAGAAGGCACACCCATATCCAGATCCATAAAATACAGGCCGCAGTCACTGTGCATGTTATTGGCAAAATGCTCCGGATCCAGCACGCTGAACTCATACCCCTTGTCCAGCGCCAGACATCTGGCCGTTATATAGAAAAACAACTGGTTTCCAAGACCAAAGCCTTCCTGTGTCTCAATTCCTATCATGCCAACCCCCATGATTCCGCTCCGCGGAATCTCATAATCCATAGACAAGCAAGCCCCAGACAAGCAAGCTTGTCTGAGAGAATGCTGTATTTCAGGCATTCTCCTGCTCTGCAGGCACTAACGTCGTCCGCGTAATCTTCTCATTCTCTACTTTATAAATCACATCGCACTTTGCGATGGTGTTCAGACGGTGCGCAATGATCACCATTGTTTTTTTGCCGTGGAAGCTGTTGATGGCATCCATGACCGCCTTTTCCGTATCGTTATCCAGCGCTGACGTGGCCTCATCAAAAACCAGAATCTCCGGATTATGGTAAAGCGCCCTGGCAATGCCCAGACGCTGCCGCTGTCCGCCGGATATTCTGACACCTCTGTCACCTATGGTCGTATCCAGCCCTTCCGGCAGTTCTTCTACAAATTCTTTCAACTGTGCTTCTTCCAGCACCTCCCAGATCCGCTGATCGTCAATCTTATCCCCGTCGATGCCGAAAGCAATATTATCCCGTATCGACTCATCAATCAGATAAATAGACTGAGGAATATAACCGATCCTGGCAAGCCAGGAGGGATAATTATCAAAAATATTTCTGCCGTCACAGGTAATGCTTCCGCCCTGTATGTGTAAAAGACCGAGCAGAATATCCACAATTGTTGATTTTCCCGCGCCGGAAGGCCCCATGATACCCACCGACTGCCCTTTTTTCACTTCCATATGAGCATCTGTAAAAATGTTCTTGTCCGTGTTCGGATAAGCATAGGTAATATGATCCAGCACGATCCTGTCCTGCAGCGTAAGTTCCGGTTTCTGTTCCCCGGTTTTGCCGTCCAGTCCTGTCACGCTGCCGTTGACGTCCATTTTCATGCTCTCATTCAGATTATCATACAGATAATCCAGGCATGGCTGGGCGTATGCGATCTCGGACAGGTAAGTGTTGATCCGGTTGATGCCGGGCAGCATACGAACCGCCGCCATCGCAAAGGCCGTAAGCTGCGGTACCAGCACGGTTATATCTCCGCCCCGCAGCATATATAACAGGATAAAAAGAAACATAGAGGCCATAAAAATAGTCTCAATCATAAGCCGCGGCAGATTGTTGAGAACCGCATAATTTCTGGCCACATTCGCACCGATGGCGCCGCTTTCATAATAATTGCGCACAAAAAATTCCTCTCTGTGCAGCACTTTCACATCTTTCAATCCGTAAATTGACTGGATCCGCCACTTGGCGATCCTCGACTGGATCGTCTGGTTTCTGTGCCCGATCCTGTTCAGCCGTGGTTTGAGCTTTTTCGTGATAATAAGTGTCATTCCCAAAAAGATGGTCACAATAAAAAGGCACAACAGAGGACTTGTCAGCACAAGCACGATACACAGAGAAACTGCCACAACGACCTCCGTGATCATCTGTATCATCACAAGAATCAACTGAAAAGCGTTGGGGATATCGCTGTCCGTCAGTCGAAAAACAGTGGGAATGTCCGCACCCAGATAGTCCTCGTAGGGACGGTTCAGAAATTCCCGCATCACCCGGCTGATCATGCGGTTTCTGTTACGTGTCACAAAGGTATTCTGCACATAGGTCAAAAACAGCAGATAGGTATTCTTAAATACATAGAGTGCGATCAGCACCACCAGCATATAAATGATCAGCTGTTTACTCGTCTGAATGTCAAGCACCGCCGTAATCTTTCCCACCAGTTCATTTTCCATGATGGCTTCCGGATCCATAAATGCACTTACCACCGGCAGCAGCAGCGATACGCCCAGCGTTTCCAGCAGGCCGCCGATCAGGATCAGCACGCCCAGACCCACAAGCTGCCGCTTCTGCCTTCTGTCGAACAGATAACTGACTTTGTGGAGCAATGTGATCTTTTTCTCTCTATTATCTTCCCCAACTTCCTGTTTGCTCATGTATGATTAATTCCTTTCACATTCCGCACAAACCGCTGCTCACACTTCCCTCTGCATGTCATGTTTGTCCGTCCGATACGGCTCCGCCGCCACCCGGCGCATATCCTGCCGGTAAAAGTCTTCACAGTCCCACCCGTTCAGCCACCGGTCAGGTGCCAGTACAGTCTTGGCCGGATCTTTATTCAGATAGGAGGCCCACCAGCTGAAACTGCTGTTGGCCAGTATATGATGCCTGCATTTGCTCATAAGGGCAAATTCGATGTAATCATTTGTCTCACCGGTCTCTACTATATTTCCTTCTTCTCCGATGCCGTCAAGCCATCCCCGCACCCATTCTTTATCATTTGTAAAAAAATAAAACCTGCAGTCCGGGTGTTCCTGTCTCATCATCTTCATTGCAGCCCGATAATATTCTTCCGTGCAGATACTCCCGAACAACGTCTCATTCTCCGGCAGCAGATAATCCCCTCTGCGGATATGCACGCTGACGGACCGGGTGGATGTGATGTCTGCAAGCCAGTCCTCTGCCGGCCGGATTCCGTCTCCCGGTTCCATACGCGTCATGTCCGGATGCTGAAGCAGTCTGTCCACATCATATGCCTGCCGTACTTCCTCCGACACCGCTTGAAAATATTTCTCGGTCTGCCAGTAGCCTTCCAGATAAATGTCATCCCATTCCATGATTTCCGGCTTATAACGCTTATCCGCCTCAAAATAGGCTTTCTTCTTCCTGCCGCAAAGCTTCCTGCGCACTCTGTTCCACGGCAGCATGGACGCATCCAGCATCTGTTCCAGTTCCTGTCTGGAAGCACGCTCATAACTGATCCCGAAAGGCGCCAGCGCCGGTTTGCGCTGTGCATCCTGCACAAATCCCGACACATCATCCATCCTGACTGTCCTGCCCAGACTTTTCAATTGTAAATACAGGGCATACTGGAACATCTGGTTGCCCAGTCCGCCTGCTAACTGTATGATAATCATTTACCGATAATCCTCTTGACCTTCACTTTCAGCGGAATGACCACCCGCTCCTCCAGCCGGATCTTACAGCGGTAGCAAAACGGTGATCTTAAAAAAAGCTTCATCTTCTTATAATCCCGCGGATCGGCTATGGAACAGCCATACGCTTTTGCGTAATTGTCCTTCTGTTCCTGTATGATCTGCACGATCTGTTCCACATAGGCATCCCTGTCCGGCAGATCGGACCAGTAAAGCTGATTATAGAAAAGAAGCAGCCTTTTGTACAAAAAATAATCATGAATATCAGCCAGATCCTGTCTCCCCAGTTCCTTAAGGAACTTCGTCTTCTCATAATATGCGGGGATCTGGTCCGTAAAAGTGCGCGGATTGATCTGCGTATTCATGATGCTTCCCTCTCTGTCTATTATATAGTTATAACAGGCGGTGTCAAGGTAAATACAACGGCGGGCACAGCCAAGCGCCATTGTTGCAAACATGATATCCTCGTACCATTTCCCTACAGGAAAACGGATATCCGTCAGAATTTCCCTTCTGTACAGTTTATTCCATGCCGCATTCTGAATCGCGTATTCTTTCGTCTCCTGCACATAATACTGCAATGCTTCCTGGCCTTCAAAAAGCACGGCCCTGTCCACCGACTGATCCTCGGTGTGGGTTTTATATACCTGCCGGTAACGGCAGACCGCAATATCCGCCTGCTGCTCTTTCAGCGCGCCCAGCATCTTCTCGTACATGTCCGGATCGATCCAGTCGTCACCGTCCACATAGCCGATGTAGCGTCCACGGGCCTGTGCAGTGCCCACGTTTCTCGCCTCCGCCGGGCCGCCGTTCTCCTTGTGGATCACCCGCACACGTCCGTCCTTCATGGCAATCCGGTCGCAGACTTCTCCCGTTGCATCCGTGGAACCGTCGTCCACCACGATGATTTCCAGATTCTGATAGGTCTGTGCCCGGATGGAGTTCACACCCCGTTCAATATATTCGGAAATATTGTATGCAGTTACAATAACCGAGATCACATCGGTCTGCTGCCCGATCGAGATTCGGGCAGGATGATACCGGTCTAATATTTTCATACTCTCATCCACTCCTGAAACATCAGAATATACCAGATCTGTACGCGCCAGACGTCCCGCTCGATAAAGTCCTCCCACAGCCGCCAGACCACATCTGCATCAAGAAGCCCCTGCCGGTTCAAAGTATCCCTGTCAATGAGATGCTGTGCCCACTCCCGCAGTTCAGGCTCCTTCAGCCACTTATGCAGTGGAATGCTGAATCCCTTTTTCGGCCGGTCCATCAGTTCCCGCGGCACATAGCGGTAAAGCACATCCCGCAGAATCTTCTTTGTTACTCCCGCCTCTCTCCGATAAGAAAGAGGAAGCCGCCAGGCAAACTCCACCACATCTCTGTCCAGCATAGGCACCCTCGTTTCCAGTGAGACCGCCATCGCCGTTCTGTCAACTTTGTTTAAAATATCATCAGGATGGTACATCAAAAGATCCATCAGCATCAGGTTATGCTGCGGCTCCGCCAGCATTCCGGCCCGGTAGGTATCCATAATCGTAAGGCATTCTCTGCCATCCGTATCCTTCACGATCTCAAATCCTTCTCCGATCTCAGACCGCAGATACATGTCTTCGATGCTCCTCGCGCCCAAAAGTCTTGCCCGTACAGCCATCGCCCCGTTTCCGCCGCCACCCTTTCTCCTGCCTGCCGCATCCAGCAGCATACTTGCAGGTCTGCGGAGCACATAAGGAATCCGTTCTGTTTTCTTCCAGATCCTGTCCAGAGAACCATATGTGTTATACCCGCAAAACAGTTCATCACCGCCGTCACCGCTGAGAGAAACTGTCACATGCTCTCTGGTCATTCTGCTCACCAGATAAGTGGGAATCTGGGAAGAATCCGCAAAAGGCTCCCCGAACATTCCGGACAACTGCGGAATCACCGCCTGGGCATCCTTTTCCGTAATATAAAGCTCCGTATGCTCCGTGCCCAGATGGGCTGCAATTTCTTTCGCCGCATCGGCCTCGTTGAATTTCCCGTCCCACATGCCGATAGTAAAACTGCGCACCTTCCTGCCACTCAAAGACTGCATGAGAGCCACCACCGTACTGCTGTCAATTCCGGCAGACAAAAAAGCGCCCACCGGCACATCCGCCTCCATCTGTCCGCGGACCGCCTCCCGCAGCAGACGTTCCAGCTCGTCCGCCGCCTCCTCTTCACTTCCTCTGAAAAGATCAGACTGCCCCTGAACGGCCTTCTCTGCCATAGACCAGTAAGTCTCTTCTGCATGTTCCTGAAAGGGGGCTTGCACCGTCAGCATCTTTCCAGGCTCCAGTTTATAGATTTTATCATATATGGAAAAAGGAGCCGGTATATATCCATAACGGAAGTATTTTTTTAACACACCCTTGTTAATGGGATTGTCAAACCCGTCCAATGCCGCAATGGAATTCAGATCTGAGGCAAACACAAACCGCTGTTTTCCAACATATCCATAATAAAGCGGCTTCTCGCCGACCCTGTCGCGGGCAAGCAATAACACGTGTTCCTTTTTATCATACACTGCAATGGCAAACATACCCTTGGCCGTAACAAGCGTTTCTTTAAATCCGTATGCCGATACTGCTTCCAGGAGCACTTCTGTGTCGGACGTACCCCTGAAGTCCCTCACCTTCTTCTCCCGGATCAGCCTGTCCCGAATCATGCGGTGATTGTATATTTCTCCGTTGAAAGCAATAACATATCGACCGTTATGAGATTCCATAGGCTGAGCCCCGGAAGGTGTCAGGTCAACGATGGAAAGACGCCTGTGCCCCAGCACCACACTGTGGTCTTCAGAGGCCCATACGCCGCCGGCATCCGGCCCGCGATGATACATTTTTTCATTCATCCGCCCGATATTCCTCTGCCATCCGTCTCCCCAGTTACATAAACCGGCAATCCCGCACATTGTTTTTTCCTTTCTGCTGTATCATGTCTGCCATCACTGTACTACTTCCGCCGCCACAACCAGCCCGCACGCGTTTATAACCAAAGGAGCCTACTCCTCCTCGATCACTGCATACTCTCCTCTTGCAATCCTGTCCCGTATCGTCTCTCCTGCACTTTCCATCTGGCCTTTCCACAACTCGTAAGCCCGGTCCCAGGACTCATTTCCCGCCTCTGTGCGCCGGTCTGCAAAGTTATAATGCTCCTGCAGGTAATCCGCCAGAAATCCGGTGCATTTATCTGCCCCGATGGCATTCGTATGGCTGCCGTAATCGGCAAAATCCTCCTCAAAAATGATCCCGATCTCTTCATAATAATTGTTCATATTCAGAAAAGGATACCCTTCTGCCGAAAGGATTTCTTCTATATAATTATACATCTGCTGCTCGTCCCTGTTTTCTCCGTAGGGTGAAACAATAAACAGAGCATCGTGCCCTTCCGTTTTCAGATACGAGAGCAGTTCCCGGAGATATTTTTCCTGTTCCTCCGGAATGGGCTGCGTCCCCCCGGCACCGCCGCAGTCAGGCATGGGCTGCGGGCCGACTTCATCCTTAAAGGTATATCCCTTAAGGGGATGGGCATTCCGGTAGGTCATATTGGCCCACTCCGACGGAAGCGCCAGCATTTTCCAGTTAGTATGATACTTCATGATATCCAGATAATAGGTGATCCGCCCTTCCTCATCTTCCTTTGGCACCATCGCCTGTATCGTTTTGTTCCGCAGCGCTGAATACCGGAGATTATCCGTCACGCCACGGGTATACGCCATGTTCTCCCGTAATCCCTCATCCTCTATGGTAAACATCCGCATCTCGAAAATATACAATGCAGGAGACTGCGTCTTCTCCGCCTCCTCCACAAGATACTTCATGGCAACGGGGCGCTGCATATTGGAAGAAAGAGGATACATCCTGATTCCTCTCTCGCCCCACAGTTTGGGCGCCGCATAATAAGGAAAGACAGGGCTGGAACCGATCATTACAATGTCCAGAGAATCCCTCTTTTCCGCGTAAAAACCGGCAAAGCGGTCTTTCACATCCCCGTTGGTGCGCACCATATAAGATACCAGAGTCAGTAAAACCAGAAAACCTGCCAGGAATCCGACAACCTGCACTATGACCCGTATTTTGTTCCTTTTCATCAGATTCCTCCTCTCCGGTGTCTTCCTTCGCCTGTATATGCACTGCTTACAGTGTGTCCCTCAGTTCACCGCTCTCTCAAGTGCCCGTCATAATCTTCTCAAAATATTCCTTCCACAGGCGGTTCACCCGCCCCGGCGCCAGACGCTGTTGAATCCCGGCCGCCTCCCGGCCAAGTTTTTCTGCGTAAGCCGGATCGCCCAGCAGCCTGTCCATGGCTGTTTCCAGCCTGTGAACATCTCCGGCCGGAATAATCAGCCCGTTTACACCGTCTGTCATCAGTTCCACCGTGCCGCCGCTGGGCACATCCGTAGAAATCACCGGCAGTCCGGTGGCCAGAGCCTCAATCAAGGCATTGGACACACCTTCAGAATAGGAAGTGAGCAGAAAAAGGGATGCCTTCTCAAGCTGCTTCGCCACATCCGGAATCACGCCCGGCAAAAATACGCGGTCAGAAATTCCAAGTTCCTCCGCCAGCCTTTCCAGATCCTTCCGCAGTTCTCCCTCTCCATAAATAGTCAGTGTATACTCAGAATACCTGTCCTTAACCGCAGCAAAAGCCCGCAGCATCATTTCATGATTCTTGTTGGCATCCAGCCGTCCTACCGCCAGGATCCGCTTCTCCCGCTCTCCCTCGTACCGCGGCCGGATAAAATCAGGATTCAGAGAGTTAGGAAGAACGACCGCCCGCTTCTGTATCTTCCTGTTAAAAAAATATCTGGATCGTTCCGTCTGCAATATAATTCCCGCCGCCAGAGGAAACAGAAGATTCGCAAGTCCCTTCATCAGCCTGCCCGGATATTCTTCCTTCGCTTCCCCTACCACAGATACCACCGGCTTCGTTCCCGTGAGCATTGTCGTAACAACTGTCATGAAATTATTTTTGCCAATACAGGAGAGAACCAGATCCGGCTTTTCCCTCTTCCAGATCCGGTGAAGCTTTTTCACCCGCCGGAAGAAATTAACAATACGGCTGTTACTTAATTTATCTTCCGTCAGATCCGAGAGTACTCTTCCGGCCTGTTCCGGCAGTCTGTATTCTTCCTCGTCAGGATATTTATATTGGGTGACCATAGTCACCCGATATCCTTCCTTCAAAAAAAATTCCGCCAGATTTACAAAGACTCTTTCGGCTCCTCCCTTGTGTAACGACCCGATATAAAAAGCAATGTGTTTTTTTTCTTCGACTTTTTTCATGTCTTTTGAATAAAATCCTTCATTCTCGTATTAAAAAACCCTTATTATGCAATTTTTCTTGGTTTTTTCCTGCAAAATCTCCAAAATTTCTATATATTATTAAATTAGACTTTATTTTTGCTTTTCAAATTGTATCGACAATTTATCCTGTTATCTGACCGCTTATTCCCGCAAAAATCACAAAAATACGTTGTTATTTTATTCTTTATCGAATTTCACAGGTTACGCAATCATATTTTTCCGACATGATAAGTCTGATACCACTGTTGGAAAACGAAAAACGACCATGTCAGTTTCGAGTAGTTAGCTCCTGTCGCCGGACCGGCATCACCGGTTTTGATATACTCCCCGATCATATTTGACACATACGCCGCATCAAAAATATTCTGCCTTTTCAAGAAATCGTAACTGCCGTAATCTAACAGCTGTTCTTTTAAAGGACCGCGAAGCCATTTGTCCAGCGGAACACCAAATCCCACTTTAGGTCTCTCAAGCAGTTCCTTCGGAATATAGTCGTAGGCGATGTCTTTCAGGATGTGTTTCTTATCCCCGCCGGCATATTTGAATCCATGGGGAATCCGATAAGACAATTCCATAACATCTGTATCTAAAATCGGACATCGTGTCTCAAGAGAGTATTTCATGGATGCCCGGTCCACCTTGCAGAGAATATCGCCGGGAAGATAAGTGTCCATATCCAGCAGCATTCTCCTGATCTGCCAGTCATTTACATGATAAGAGCTCTCCGTCAGATAATGGATCGGCAAAGGCTCTCTGACTCCTTCGCCGGCCTTGACCATTGCTTTCGCCCTGGTCAGATAATTTCCCGCACCAAACTGTGTCTTGCTCTCCTTCTCCCTGTTTCCGGCAATCACCCGTACCTTGAAAGGAAGCTTCTCCATCATATGCATCTGTTTCAGCACAGGCATATGACACAGACCGTACACCATGCCTCCAAGCCTGTCCAGCTTTTGTGCCTGCGCCACATTTTCATAGATATTGTAGCCGCAGAAAAATTCGTCGCCGCCGTCACCCGAAAGAGCCACCGTCACCTGCTCTCTGGCCAGTTTCGACACCATCATCGTGGCAATCTCGGAGCTGTCCGCAAAAGGCTCGTCATAATATTTCGGGATGCTCTCTACCAGGTCAAACATGTCCCGCTCATCAATATAAAGCTCCGTATGCCTGGTGCCCAGATGATCCGCCACCGCACGGGCATATTTTGCCTCATTATATTTTTCCTCATGAAAACCGATAGAAAATGTCTTCACCGGACTGTCCGCGCACTCCTGCGCAATCGCAGTGATCAGGGAAGAATCGTAACCGCCGCTGAGGAAAGAGCCTAACGGCACATCGGCAATCATCCTGGACTTTACTGATTTCTTCAGCGCCTCTTTCAGCTGTTCTTTCGCCTCGCCGTAATCCTGAATCCGGTGCCTCTGCGCTTCGGCATATACCTGTTTGACATCCCAGTACTTCCAGAAACGAAAATTCCCTTTGGAAAAGCGCAGGACCGTACCCGGTTCCACCTTGTATACATGCTCATAAATACTCTCCGGCGCATTGATATACTGCTGGAACAGGTACCGTGACAATACCCGCCCTTCGATCTGTCCCATAAATCCCGGACATTCCATAATAGGCTTCAATTCCGAAGCAAACACCAGATTTCCGTCTTCGTACCAATAATAGAGCGGCTTCTTGCCGATCCGGTCGCGGATCAGACAGACCTCCTGTGTTTCCCTGTCATAAAGTGCGATGGCAAACATCCCGTTAAACCGCTCCACACACTGTATGCCCCATTTTAAATAGGCGGCTATGATGACTTCCGTGTCACAGTTGGACCGGAAGGGATAGTCCGCCAATTCTTCTTTCAGTTCCTGAAAATTATAAATCTCACCGTTATATACCACGGAAACCCGCTGATCTGCCGAGTGCATGGGCTGATGCCCCAGCGCCGACAGATCCATGATCGACAGCCTTCGCTGCGCAAATCCCACCTGCCAGCCCTCTGACATCTCATAAATCTCCGCACCGCTGTCGTCCGGCCCTCTGTGATACATAGTATCGTTCATGGCCGTCAACTGCTCAAGCGTTATATTCCGTTTGCTGATATATCCGCATATTCCACACATCGTTTCTTATCACCTATCCATGACAGCTTATGCCCGGCGCTGCCGCTGCTCTGTCCTGATCCCTGCGCCTGATCTCTGTGCCCGAAAGTCCCTCCGTAAAGCTCACCATAAATACTGCTTTTTAAAATCGCGCGCCCGCCGCCTCCTTGACACACCCTCCCGGTAAACCTTACCGCACAATTTTCTCTAAAAAGTATTCCTTATACTCTCCGAAGTCCTTACACTCATTATCTACAGATTCCACCATTTCTATATATTTCTCCTGCAGCAGATCCCTGTAATTATCGAAGTTACCGCCGCCCTTCTTACTCCAGGCAAAAGGATGCACGAGAATCTGCACCTTGTCGTGTCCTGTAATGTTAGCCTCATCCGGATAACCATAACGCCAGATATGATTGGCATCGGACATATATTTGATCGTTAGCGCGGTGCTCTCGCTGATCTTATCCGCAAAGGTGAAGAAGTCATCCTGATATGCATTGAGAATGCCATCCAGCTTGATATTTTCCCTCAGCACATCCTTGGATGGCCTGTGGATCGAAAATTCTGTGATCTCAAACCCGAACATTTCGCTTAAGATATCAATCTCCATCTGAATCCGCTTACGGATCTGCTGCATATCCGTCATACCGTTCAGTGCAAAATGCAAACCGATATGCTGTCCTCTCTCGTGCATGTCTTTAATCATGTCCATATTTCTTCTGGAAAGGATGTTGTAGGTGTTGTTTGTCCACTGGAAGAAAAACGTAGACACAAAATCCATGCTCTGTTCCACCTTCGCCATCTGGTATGCTCTCTCCACACTATATTCCACATCATGACGCATGATAACAAAATTATCCTTGCCCAAAGCCTCCGCGTAACCGCAATGCCGTCCCGTAGATTTTATAATCCTGATGATTTCTCTGTAGTCATCGTATGAAAACATATTTCTCTCCCTCTCCCGCCGTTTATGCTTTTTCCGGTTTCACGGCTGTTCTGTCTGTATCTGATACCTCTGAGAACCGCAATCCTGCTGTTGTGCTCCTTTTCCTATTATATACGCTGTCAGCGGCGGCGACAAGTTTATTTCCGCTAAGGATTCCCCGCCTTGTAACCGTTTCAGCCTTCGGCTTCACTCTGCCTTCCGCTTCACCGAATCCTTGTGATAATACTGCGCAAGCCCCTGATTCACCCATGCATTCTCGTCTTCGTCCAGATAAAAGCACTCAAAGTTTTCTATATATTCCGGCATTTCAAGCACCACATCCGTCTCCTCACAGTTTTCCAGATAATCATACAATGCCGTACATGCCTCATAATATTCGCTGTAGCTTCCGCTGCGCAGTGACCGGGATACCGTCATCACCGGAGAATCTGCAAGTGATGCCGGCGACAATAGAATCGCTGTCAAAAGCACCACCGCAAGAACTGCACAGGCACTGCGGTTCTCACGCAGTCCGCCCCATCTATCCAGCACACAGCCGGTCAGCACCGCAAGATTAAACAGCGTCACCACCAGCACCACGTCCAGTATAAAGCAACAGCGGTTGGGAAAATAAGGCCCGCTGTATCCCACCGCCACCGGAAAAGCCGTGACAATTCCCGTAAAAAGTGAAAGCACGCTCACAACCGTGTAGGCCGCCAGCTTTTCTCCCAGCTTCCCGGAAAGATAGATGCCCACAAAGATCATACTCAGAATCAGCACTGCAAAAAACGGACTTTCTGCAAGACGCTGTATCTCTGCCAGCACATTTTTTACCGACCACTTCATGGCTTTCAGCAAAAGCAGGCTCTCACCCGCTGTCTCCGTATGCCGGGAAAAGTTCCCCGGCGCCGCTGCATTGATCAGCGCGCCTGCAATACCCGCGGCGGTAATACAGAGATTGCCCCCGGAAATCCTGCCCGAAGCAAGATAAAATCCAAGACTCAGTAAGACAGCCAGATAACATCCCGTCCCTGTCACCGTCAGCGATCCGCCTGACGCAAGAAACAGTGTAACCGCCGATACTGCCGTGAAGACAAGTTTTTTCCGTTTACTGACTCCCGCCCTGTTGGCCATCAGAAAAAAGGAAACCGAGAGCAGCATCACGGAAAAAGGAATCCCGTAGGCCGTTGCCCCGGAAAACCAGAAAAAAATCTCCGTAAAAATCTGCCCGTTCAGCACGCCGAAAAGCACCAGCGTAAAGACCGTCAACCGCAAATGCAGCATTTTCCGCTCTTGCAACGCGAATCCCAGCACATTCCATACCAGCAGAAACAGCGCACCAAAGAAGAAAAGCGCATTCCCCATCATCACTGCACGAAGCTGTCCCATCCCGAAGTTATTGATCGGCGACAAAAACGCCTGAATGAACATGGCAAAATATGTCCCCTGCCAGTCCAGGTAAATTTCTTTCATATACTGCAGAGAAGCGGCAAAATACCGGGGCAGGGAAGCATGAAAAACGCCCACCCGAACGCCGTGGGTAAAATCGTCTCCCAGAAGCACCGTGTATCCCGCGCCCGCCGTGATGACAGATACCATAAGGAAAATCAGAAGACAGTTGAGCGCTGTTGCCGCTCCCCGCCTGCACTTTCCCCAATCTGCTTTTTCCATATACTGCTTCCATTTCATACCGATCCGTTCTCCTCATTCTGCCCGAAGACCTTCCACAGCCTTCACGATCTGGCTGGCCCGCACAGTTCTTCAATATAATCCCGCCACTGCTCAAAAACCGCCCGGCTGCCGGCCCGCTCAGCAATCCGGCGTGCCTCATTTCCCAGCCGCTCCGCCAGATCCCTGTCCTCGATCAGCCGGTTAATCCCTTTTTCCAGGGCCTCCTGATCTTTTATGGGAATCAGCAGCCCGTCTACCTCGTTTGTCATAATCGTGCGGGGTCCGCCACAGGGACAGTCCGTGGCCACCACAGGCAGCCCCAGCGCCATAGCCTCCAACAAAGCGTTAGGAAGTCCTTCCCAGTCAGAGGTAAAGGCAAACACCGCCGCATCCGTCAGTTCTTTTTCCAGACTGTCGCTGGCGCCCATCAGATGAATATAAGATCCGGCGTCAAATTCCCGGATCAGTCCTTCCAGAATTTCCCTGGTGCCGTCAAAAGAATCCCCGCCGTATATCTTCAACTCATAGTCCGGATGCTTCTCGTGCACATTGACAAAAGCCCGGATCAGCATGGGTTGATTTTTAAAATCCACCAGTCTGCCGGATTGTACCACAGTCTTGCTTCGTTTTTCCGGTTTCGGCACACCAATATATTTCTCATTGATAGGGTTTAAAATAATTCTTGAATTTTTCTGCAGCCGCGGAGCAAAGAAATCTCTGGCTCCCTCCGTCTGGAAAACACACCCGTCCGCCCGCGGAAACAACAGCGGAATCTGTATCTTATCCGATTTCTCTTCATAATGCCCGGCCGGATCCGTGCGGATGGAGATCAGTACCGGAAGTTTCATGAAATAGGCCGCCATCAGCCCTCTGTACAAGGCTTTTCTGGCAAAAGGAATGAGGATATCCGGTTTTTCTTCCCGCAGAAAGGCTCTCAGATATTTGACACGCAGCATAAATTGAACAAGGCGATGCTTTTTGTCATCGCCCTCCCGCAGCCCAACATGAACCCGCCTTACCGCCGGGTCAATCTGAAATTCATGATCACCGTACCATTCCGTAGCGATGATAACCTGATATCCTTCTTTTGCAAACCAGTTGGCCAGATTCGTGACCACCCGTTCTGCTCCACCCTGTTCCAGACAATTCAGGTGAAATACGATTTTTCTCATTTAAAACTCCTATACACCGTAACTGGCACAACGAATATGAATGGTTCGCTGCACTAGAAACTCTGATACATAAACACCGCCGTATCGTAACTGCCGCCGTAAATTCCGGTCATCAGCAAAAGCAGAACGATTCCGTAATAGCACAGCCATCTGACAAGGGCCGGACGCTGTGCGAGATAAGTCCTCACATCTTTTCCCCGTTCCTCCAGAACGGAAACCGCCAGCCAAAACAGCAAAACGACAAAAAGCAGAATAAAGTCGTATTTATTCAACCCGTAAGATGTAATCTCCCCGGAAAGCAGCTTTCCCGGATGCAGTCTTGTCACAAAAGACGCATATACCGCCCCCGCCTGCGAAAGACTCTCACTCCTGATCAGCACATCCGCCGCAAACACAATAAGCCATGTCCGCACCATACAGAAAAATCCCCATACTTTGCCATCTTTCATATGGATCTTTTTCTTCCATGCCTCAAATGCCGGCTCTAAAATAAGGGAAGCGCTCATGATCACGCCATAATAAACGCCCCACAGCATATAGTTCACCGTTCTGCCGTGCCAGATTCCCGTAAAAAACCAGACAAGCATGGTTCCCATGATCGGCACGACCTGTCGTCCCATACCGTTCCATTTATTTTTACATGCCCTGGAAATCTTACGTCCCGCACCCGACATTACGAAAGAAAACATCACATAATCTTTAAACCATGTTCCCAGCGTAATATGCCATCTGCGCCAGAACTCCGCCACCGACTTCGAGAAATACGGTCTTTTAAAGTTATCCGGCAGCACAATGCCAAATGTTTCGCTGATCCCTGCCGCCATATCAATATATCCTGAAAAATCTGCATATAACTGCAGCATATAGAAAACCGTAGCGCAGGCATAAATACTTCCCGCAACAGCGGATGATTCCATTCCATACACCCTGTCCACAAAAAAACCAAGACGGTCCGCAATTACCATCTTCTTGAACGCGCCCCAGACAAACCGCTGTATGCCGCGAAGCATTCTGTCATATTGAAAGACATGCTCCTTTTCAAACTGCTCCTTCATCTGTGCAAAGCGGTTAAAGGGTCCCTGTGTCACCGCCGGGAACCAGGCCAGAAACAGCATGACCTTTAAGAAATCAGTCTCTACTTCACAGTTTTCTCTCCCCGCATCAATCACATAACTGATTGCCGTTAACGTATAGAAGGAAATACCAAGGGGCATCATCACATTTTCCAGAAATCCCCCTTGCGAACCGGTCAGTTCCCTGATGACAGGCAGTGCAATCACTGCATACTTATAAAATACCAGCAGTCCCAGATTGAATATAATATAGAGACTCTGGACTCTTTTTCTTTTCTTTTGGTATACCGCTTTCAGCGACTTTTTGCTCTCTTTGTCACTGCACCGGCCAAGTCCGTCCCTCTCCTGCAAAAGATTTCTCTTCAGATACAGCCCGCAGCCGTAAGTCGTTATTCCTGTCAGCAGAAGCCCGGCCGGAAAACCTTTAAGTCCGGCTATATAGAACACCACGCTCCCGGCAAGCAGTACATACCACTGCGTCTTTTTCGGCAGAAGATAATACAACGAAAACGTGACCGCCCAGAGTATGATAAAGGCATATGATGTAAACTGCATTTATTCCTCCAACAACTTCTGCACCAGCGCAATGATCGCTTCTTTATTCTTGAAGTTCTCCGCTATAACATATTTTGCGTCAATTTCAATATCAAATTCATCTTCAATATCGCTGATGACATTGATGACAGTGAAAGAGTCAATGATCCCGTCCTCCATCATGCTGTCGCCGTCATAATCAAGCGCTTCCTCGCAATGTTCTCCTAAAATTTCCAGAATTTTCTCTTCCATTTACTTTCTTCTCCTTTCAGCTACTGTATATTTTAACTTTAAAACCGTATTCTCCCCCAGCGGCAGATATCGGAACCCTTTCTCTTCCTGTCCGCCGGCCTTCTCCAACTCCGCTTTGTCCGCTGAAATCTTGCGATACCTGAGAATCTCCGCTTCCTGTCCGTCTATGACAGTCCTCACCGGCGGAAAAATATCGTTTTTGCCGTAATCCACGCTTCGGAGCAGACGGTAAATATCCTCCGGCCTGTCCGTCAACTCAAAACGGCCGTCCCCGGGAACTTCACAGGAACGATACATCCTGCGGTCTTTGGCAAATCCCTGTTCTCTTGCCTCCACACGCTCTGCCATAAGATCTGCGAAACTCTCCCGAAAAGCTTCCCCGGCAAGATCCATAAGCTGTTCCGTCAACTCATAAGCCTTCATGTCTTCCGTGATCCTGCAGCGTTTCTGGATAATAATATTCCCTTCGTCCACACCTGCGGTCACATAGTGCCAGGTAATCCCCGTCTCTTTTTCTCCTGTGAAGATAACCCATGCGGGGGCATTCCTGCCGGGATAGTCGGGCAAAAGCGCATTGTGAAAATTAATGATCGTAATATGGGGCTTGTCCACCAGCGACGCCGGAAACAGGAAATTATTGCTGGCGCTGATAATAAGCGTCTTCTCCGTCAGCTGATCGAGTGCGGCTGCCAGTTCCTTTTTATCGGTAATGCTCCGGAAAGGAATATTGTTTTCGCTGCAGATTTTCTCCGTAATACTGAACGGGTGGATTTCATGCTCGATAAAGGTCATGTCATACCCGTATTCCTTTTTGTTATCATATACATACTGTAATACTTCGCCTGTCACCTTGCCGTAGCCTATGATGACAATTTTGCGAAATGATGTACTCTTATCCATATAAGAATCGTACCTCTCTATTGCCTTTTGCACAACTCACAAAATTATCCTGTCTTGTTGACTGAATCAATTATATCTGTTATAACAATATTTCTCAATCACAATCTTCTAAAATGTAGAATTCTTTCGTGCCATTGTGTGTGAACCGTAACGTGCCATTCGTCTGTCCCGCATTTTTTCCCATATAGAATGAAGTACGGAAACTTCATGGCTGGAAAGACCCAGACCCTGCCTCAGCAAAATTTCATCCGTATACGCCAATATTCGATCATACTGCCCTTCCCTCTGCCATTGATCCATACATCCTATATCCAGCGTTTCCGCATTGATCATCGGAATCCTTACTCTGCGCATCTCGCCGGGTTCAAAGGTCAGCACGCCACCGCCATAACTCCTCCCCAGTGTTTCCCCGAGAGCCAATGTATATGTATTAAGAAAGGCCGCCGCCACCGCTTCTCCGTTAATCCCCTCCAGAAATCTAACTTTATGAAGCGTATCTGTAACCAGCGCTTCTTTTTTATTCAAAATCATCTTGGGATATAAATTCGCCTGCCTGATCAAAAATGCATCCGCACGCCAGGATTGATTTACGTGATACCAGCATTTTCTAATTCTGCATTTATAATTTTGATTGAATCCCTGTGTTTCACCCCAACGAATATACTTTTGTACACTTTCATCCATCTGGTCTACCGGTCTGTCTCCCGGTTCAAAGAAAAACACCTTTTTTCCCGCCTTCACCAATTGGGAATAATCGGTCTCGGAAAGAACAATGCCTTTGACCTGATCTGACCTTCCGATAATCGGTCTTACGACTGATGAGAGGTTCCTCTTTTTAACGGTATCTTCATTCATAAGAAAAAAGGAATTTTCCCCGCTTACAAGTCCTACATTAACTTCATATAATTCCGTTGCATCGCTAATCCTTTCATCTGCAGACAGTTTCTCCAGCAAATCCAGTTCTTCTTTTGTAAGATAATATTTCACCCACTTTTCTTTGTTATGATGCAGATTTTTGACTTCTGCCGTATTCATACAAACTGTTCCCTGAGAGGTCAGATCCTGAAGTCCGGTTAAGTCCAGAACACGAATACCCTTTCGGGTAGATTTCCTCTCACCCAGCAAAAGGATAACTTCCTGCTGAATATCATCAAATACAAGCTGTCTGAATGTAATCAATGTCAGACATTCAAAATATGTACTCAAAAACATTCTCATTTCCGCCGCATAATCAACCTGAAACAACTCCGCAGGAATTACCATCCCGATGCGCCCGTCGGGCTTTAAAGCTTTGCATGATAAAGCCAGAAAAGGCAGCCAGATATTCGTAAGACGATTGGGGTGAAAGCCATGCTTTTCCATTAAATCAAAAGCTGTCTCCCGATATTTTTCATCAAAATTCTGATATCGTATAAACGGCGGATTGCCGATTACCACATCATACTGCTTTCTGTCTTCAATCTCTGCACGATAAAACCCGAAAAAATCTCCCGTATAAACATCGGTTCCGAATTCTCTTGCCTTATCCGCTTCTGTTTCATCCAGTTCAACGCCTGTAATAAGATTTCGGATCTGAGCGCTGTCTCCTCCCAGAGTTTGTATGCGTTCCACTGCTGCTTCCAGAAAACTGCCATCACCGCAGCTTGGCTCAAGTACGGTATCTACACTGCTCCTGATTGCCCATTCTGTAATATATTTCGAAATAGCAGAAGGCGTATAGTACCCTCCCCTGAGTTTGTTATAACCATCTATGGCCTTCATTTTACTCCTCCGCTTTCGGCACCTCAACCCCGTATATACCTTCTATCAGCCGGTCCAGTTCCTGCTGCCGGACTTCTATGGCCCTTTGTAATACCTTCCCCTCCGCATGATTACCTGCCTGAGCTTTCTTTTGTGACAGTTCCATTATCATTTTTACATGGGAAACTATATCTTCATGAACCCGTCGGTCCCCTTCATCTGTAAAATCAATCTTATAAACAGGAAGCTCTGCAATATACTGCTTACCGTGAGAATAATATCCGCCGCGGAACATACTTGCCTTATTTTTAACCAGCAGTTCCATAATCCTGTGATTTAAGACCGCCTGAATATAAAAAACAGATTCCTTTATTCCCTTTTTAAGTGCCAGGCCGTAAAACGGTCCATTTCCTCCGCCTGTGAAAACCACCATCTCATTGTCATAAACATAATTTGAATCCAGTGAAAGAACCGGCCAAATCAGGTGTTCTCCTCCTGTAAACCGCCGAATACTCTGACTGCGTCCGTACCCGTACCAATTATCATCTGTACGGTTTGGCATATTTCTCCTGTCAAGCTCATCTCTGAATTCACAAAGATAACTATATGTAAGCGGATACATCTGTTTCAGTTCTGTTCTTTTTATAAGCACGGATTTTCCTTCAACATTTCTATACGGGAAAATAATATATGAATTTGCTTCAATGCGATTATACTTTAATAATTTTGCATCATAGACACACTTTCGAAGTATGCCTCTTTCTATTTTCCGGCGTACATTGTCCGGTCCGGTAAAGGTAATTGTTTGTTCATCTTCCTCTTCAGCTTGAACAACATATATTTTGTCGGCGCTTGTCTGTACTCCGACAAAGATCTCTGCAATACTCTTAAGCGGAACACACTTGCTTTTTATTTGTTCCAGAGCGCTTTCTACAGACTTTGGCAAAAAAGTCCACGGCTGTTCACTGAGATATGCGGCGGGATAAGTATCACACACTGCCCCGTGCTCAAATAGAAACCGGTTCCAGTCCTGGATAAAAGCTATCTCAAAATTATCCTGTGTTTTTTTGGACAGGAGTACGATACATGTATATGTACTTCTGGCCTTAAACGCCTGAAATGTTCCAAAATGATATATTTTCCTGACATATCTGTGATTTGCAAGTAATCCTCTTAACTCTTTTCCCGATTTAATCGTCATAAATTTGTGCGGAATAATATATCCGAGAACACCGTCCTCCACCAAAAGAGAAAGCCCTTTTTCAAGAAAAAGATAATACTTGTCCATCAAATCGGTGTGTGCTGCATTGTATCCGGCTATTGAACTCTTATAAAACTCATATTCTTCCGGTGAGTAATGTACCATATTCTGCACCCGTATATATGGCGGATTACCGACAATTGCATGGAATCCTGTATGTGGAAACTCCTTATCCCAGTCAAATATGCGAATTTTGTTCATCAGACTCAGATCACTGTATATGTCTGCTTCATATTGAGAAAAAGTGCTGTCAACCAGACTGTTACCATTCTTTATATTAAGTTCCAGATTGGGCAGTATCTTATTTGAAGTTGTGTCAGAATATGCTTCCAGTTCATCTGAAAATGCTCCTTCCAGAACTTTTAAAGACAAGCTGAATTTCGTAACTTCAACGGCCAGTGGATCAATATCTACCCCGAAAATATTTCTTACAAGAATTTCTCTTCTCAGAGCATAGGATAAACAATAATCAGAGCCGCCCGGCATTTGATAAAGATCGCCCCTGTTAACTGCCTCTTCCAGTTCATATTGTTTAAAATACTCTATATAATAGTTCACAATATATTCATATGTCGATAACAAAAAATTGCCTGCCCCGCAGCAAATATCGGCAATTCTATAATCCCTTACATCTGCCGGCCGTTTCCCGTCGTACAAAAGGGATAACGTTTGTTCTACAATAATATCTGTAATATTCTTAGGCGTATTCACCGCTCCCTGTGAATCAACCGCCTCCGGTTTCTCTATAGTTGCAATGGTCCCGTCATCATTTATATACAAAGATTCACCCAAAAACAATTCATAAATCTGCCCGATTATGTATGGATCAACCACACTGAATTCATAAGAATTATTCGGATAATACAAACTCTGAAAAATCTGAATCATAATATGATCTGACACTGTATAACTGTCTTCTTCCAGCAATTCAAACAGGCCCGAATCATACTTCTTATCAGCGGATATAAACAGCTTTTTCAAGTCATGGTATGTCATAATCTGTTTTAGCGTCTCATATTGTTCAAGATTTCTGTCTTCACAAATACGCAGAAAAATAATCCTGTTTAATATTCTCTGCACACAAATATTTAAAGTATCTATATCAATACTTTTATGCCTCTCCGCTATATCTTTCCCTATTAAGTTTCTCCAGCTTTTGATCTGTCTCAGGAAATACTCATCAAACGGTTCCCTTCTGAATGCCTCCCTGATATTTTTAAATTTCTTCTCAAACCCGCCGGAAAGTACGGCTTCTTTTGATAAAAGGTCATAAATCTCATCAAATTTATCAATATATTCCGTGTAAGAATAATGCGCAATCAGTGCAACACTCACATCATCATTTTCCACCGGCCGGACAGTACAGTCATAAATATATAAATCGTTAAAATTACTCAAAACGGAGATCTTCAAGTTTCCGCTCCATCCATATCTGCGCAGCTGAAAAGCCGGCAGGCGGTCGGTTGTAATATCCACCGAAGGCTTCTTGGTCTCTAAATAAAACAAAATTTCTGTACCTGTTTTAAAAGAATAATCCGGCCGCTTTGCTTTCTTTTTTCCTTCTTCTTCCACCAGCACTGTAGCTTCATGTGTTACTTCACGCATATGCTGTGGTAATCCGGCTTCATTATCAACATCCCACCCAAGTGATTTGAAAAAAGGATTTACGAAATCAATGCGCACTTGCATCTCATTATATGCCGAGCTTTTGTACTGCCGGATATCCTTACAATATAACGCCACGCGTCTGGCTAGTCGTTCTTTTGCACTCTCTTTATCAAATATCTGATAATATTCCCTTCTCTCTGCCATCAGATTCCCCCTTTCCCGAATACTCTAACAAAAGACATGTCCAATACACCGGACCCAAAACAAAACGAGCGTAGCTCGTTTACGAGATTCGCTTCGCGAACTCGAATAAGCGTCAAAATTTCCTATCCCAAAACAAGGCGAGCATAGCTCGAATAAGCGATGGAAACTCCCATAAAATAATAAAATCCCGTATTCCCTGAGATTTCAAGGTCTACGGGATTCTATCACATCATATATTTTTCATTGCTGCCTGATTTGTCTGTACACTCTCAGGATGCCTCATACCGTTCAAAGCATTTCCTTCAGCTTCACCCTGTCAATCTTACCGTTGGCGTTGATCGGCATCTTGGGAAGTGAGACCACCTTGCCCGGCAGCATATACTCAGGCACCAGCCCGGAAATCTTCTCATTAATATAAGCCCTGTCCAGTTCCTCCTCAATGAAAAGCACGATCTTCTGGCGCTTCTCGTCGTACAGACAGCAGCAAAGTGCAATCTCCTCAAGGGAAGAAACGGCTGTCTCAATTTCGCCCAGTTCAATCCGGTGTCCCATATGCTTGATCTGAAAATCCTTACGGGACAGATATACGATTTCATCGTACTCATTGTATTTTACAAGATCGCCGGTGCGGTATATAATCTCTGGCACGGCAGGATTTAACGGATTCTGGACAAAGGCTTCCCTGGTTTTCTCCGGATTATTATAATATCCCATGGAAAGAGACGTTCCTCTGACACAGAGTTCTCCGATCTCATCACCCTTCACGAGTTCATTTTTCTCATTCAGAATCAGAATCTCCGTATTTGCCATCGGAATCCCGATAGGAAGCGGTTCATCATCTGCAAATTCACGGTCTACAATATAATAAGTGCAGGCATCCGTAATTTCGGTGGGACCGTACAGATTCGCGTACAAAACATCCGGCAGAAATTTACGCCATGTATTAAGCTGTCTGTTTGGCATGACTTCGCCGCAGAACAGAACTCTGTGCAGTGTGCCGGACAGGTCCACATTGCGGAAAGCCTTCAGCTTCGCTACCACGATCAGCGCCGAAGGCACCCAGAAGATCGTATTGATCTTCTTTTCTTTCAAATATTCCAGCAGAGGAACGGGCTGTGCAAACAGGTTTTTCGGAATAATATATGTGGTGGCTCCACTCTTGATCGTGCTGTAAATATCCAGAATCGAATTGTCAAAATAGAAGGGCGCCTGATTGCCGAAGCTGTCCTCCTCCGTGATGTCAAAAGTTTCCGTCACCCAGTCAATATAGTCGATCACGGAGCGGTGGTTGATGGTCACGCCTTTCGGTATGCCTGTGGAGCCGGAAGTAAACAATACATACAGCAGATCCGTATCTATCCCGCGGCACCGCGCAGCCTCCACCATCTCCTCGTCCGCCGGTGCATCCACAGCCTCCTCGTAAATCAGATAACTACCCTCGTATTCATAGCTTTCAAAGGCAGGCCGAAGTTCTTTCGTGGTGATGACAAGAGACGGCTGCAGCACTTCCAGAATCTTGTTGACCCGGCTCGCAGGCATGTCAACATCGATCGGCGAATAGAAGTTGCAGCTATATGCCGCACCCATAAAAGAAACCAGCACATCAACACCTTTTTCCAGATAAATGACTACCGGTTTCCTGAACAATCCCATTTGAATCATTTGTGTCGCCAGCGCCAGAGCCTGCAGTCTGAACTGCCTGAATGTAACCGCCTTATGCTCGTCCGCAAAAGCAGTCTTATCCGGAAATCTGTCCGCGCTTTCATCCAGCCAATAGGTAACGTTTGTTTTCATCTCAAATATCCAAACCTTTCTCCTGTATCACAGTCATTCTTCTCCGTTTTTCGAAGTTCCCTTTGTTCCCGTCACAGGATAAAATGTATCCGGCATCTTCTCAGTCTTCACATGATATATGTCGTATAAATCCGTCATCTCAAGCCCGCATCCCTCAGGATCATAAGAACCGTACAATGGAGCGCCGTTCTCTGACGCCATCTGCCTGATCCGTTCTTCGATCTGAAAAGTGATCTGATACTGCTCCTCAGATTCTATGTAATTATACATCATGGGCGAATAGGGTGGCAAGTATAAGATCACCTCCACGCCCTGCCCCTGCAGGTAGCCGGTCAGCCGGTCCAGAAGCTCCATGCTCTCCTCGTCGATCTGATGAAAATCCGTCATACGGTAAACCACATGTTCGTCAATGGACTGTCTGGTCAGTTCCTCCACATCTTCCACAGCCACTTCCCGCAGACTCTTCTGATAGGCGATGCTCCCGTCATAATGCTTCAGGTACTGCTCCGTCTCCCAGTCTTTCGTGTAATCTACCAGAAACCTCTTGTGCTCCGGAAGCAGCGTAATATTGTAGCGGAAATAGTCGAGGGAAAGCCATTTGCTGTGCTGCCGGCCCGTGTCCGCCCCGGCTGTTTTCTTATGTGTTTTCCCTGTGGCATCATCAACCGCAGCCGTCTGCCCATTTGCCGCATCCGCCGCATATTCATCAAGAAGCCCTTCCATATAGAAAACATAATCTTCCAGATCTTTCCAGCGTTCGTTGTTATGACTGTTATTAAACAAAAAAGCGTCCACGCCGATAATCATTTTTTCCGGAAGCTGTCCATGCTGCGCAAGAATGCCCGTCACCGCCAGCAGATCATAGATCGTAGACTCAGATAATCCTGTATTATAAAAAGAATCCGTCCCGAACATCGTATGGTCGAAATTCATCACCCGGCTGGAACCTGCCACAATCAGTTCCTTCCTCTCCTCCTGCTGTTTCAAGCAGGCGAGAAGAAGACTTCTGTCGTTAAAATCTGATTCCTCAAGACCGGTCACATTCATGGAATTTACCACCATCTGCCGGCCGATCTCATCATAGGTAACCCGCAGATATGCATAAGAATCCACATACCAGTTGACTGCCGCCACCATGCAGATCAGCGGCAGAATAAAAAGAAGCGCCTTACTCCATTTTTTCATCTTTATGTCCATTCCGAAGCGTCTCTGCGCCAGGGACCTTTCCTTCTGCTTTTTCCAGCGGCTTATACAAAGGCTTCATTCCGTCCGCCTTCTCTTTTCCGTCAGAGGCTTCCTCTTCTTCCCGCTTTGTCTCCCCGAAGGTATAACTGAACAAAAGCGGAAATGCCGCAAACAGCCCGTAGGCATACCGAAATTCATGATACACCGGCGTTGCCAGAAGCAGAGATATGAGCAGAGAAACATAAGGTGCATAGACCACTGCCCGTTTTCTGTTGTATACCACGTAGGCCAGCCCGAACACCATAAGCCATGTATTCAGTCCGATGCTCCAGAACCGGTTGAAAAGATCCTGGAAACCCATCAGGAAATCGTGCATGGCAAGTTCCTGATCATAGGTAAAGACTTTTCGTTCGGTAGTGATTCCAAAGGGATTGTCAACCGTAAAATATTCCCCGTACAAATACTGGTAATCTTTCGTGCTGTAAGCCCAATAACCGGAAGTCTGCCGGATCTCTGCCAGGATATAATGCACCGGATTCCGCAGTCCTACCCTGACCCACAATTTCAGATATTCCCCCGGCTGTCTTGCAATGGCCCATTGATCTCCTTCTTCACGTATATAATTTTTTGCAATATCAAACAGCCACGGATTGTAATGATCGGCCAGATCCTCTACAGGAGCCACCGCGTCGATCAGTTCAATCTCTTCCTCTGTCAGTTCACCGCCTTTTACATAAGCGCACAGCACATGCTGGGTGGGCATGGTCAATCCTTCAATGATGTCGGCCGGCCACACAGCCATGGACCGCAGCAGCGGGCCAAAATAGATCAGGCAGGACACTCCCACCGCCAGCACCACGGTAAATGTGCCAAAGGGAAATTTTCTTTTATTCGTCTTTTTATCTTTTTTGCGCCATATGGATGCCATCACCGCAAGCATCGTCCCAAAATAAATAAAACGGCCGTTGCTGCGCAGCAGGCAGAGCAGAAAACCGACTGTAAAATATGCCTGCCACTGATAGGGCGTCTCTTTTTCCAGATTGAATTCCGCTGTCATCCATGTAAAAATCAGCAGTACAGCAGTAAAAAATTCATCCTTTCCCATGCAGATCGTCAGCAGTGCATTGACCGGCAGTGCGGCATAGAAAAGCAGCGCCAGGATCAGCCAGATCCACCGCGTACCTTTTTTATAAAACTGATACAGCAGGAAGCTGAAGACTGATGCCATCACCAACATCTGAAAGAAGGTATAGAAAGCCGCTCCCACGGCGTAAGACCCGTACAGCCGATAGCCGATCGTAATAAACACCTTCAAAATCAGTGTATGAAAAAACGGATGGTGATTTGAGGATGGCACAATTCCCATAGCCTGCTGTATCTGCCAGACTGCATCGTTATTCAGCCAGGTTGGATAATACATCAGAAAATAGGGGATGTAGCCGATCATGCAGACAAGGGTAAAGATCGGGCCGATATACCATTTCTCCGGCCTTTTCTTCCTGGCAGGTATACGGGCCAGAAAAGGAATGCGGGCGGCAATGGCTCCCCGCTGTGAGATCAACGCACACAGCACCAGCATAATCACATAACTGCCCCCGAACCATGCCCCAAACCGCACAAGGCACTTCGGAATTCCCATAGCTGCCGCTTCCATTGGCTCCCCCAGTATAGCCGCCACAGCGTAAAACAGTGCAAAAGGGATCAGCACCAGAAACTGCCGCATCTCCGGCATCTTGAATTTTTGTTCTGTTTGTGTTTCCATAGGTTCTCTCGCTCCTCTGTAATCTGTAACGGCATCCTGGCTTTGTTCTACACGCCCGCCCACTCACGAATCTTTTCAATATATGACTCCACCGTATAATCTCCGGCCCGTTTCCGCGCCATCTGACGGTAATGTTCCAGCTTTTCCTGATTTTCCAGCAAGGAAATGATCTCCCCGGCAAGCGCACACTCTTCCGCACTGATATCTCCAGCGTCAAAATTCTCCTCCTGGCTCATGTTGGGAATCAGAATGCCGTAACGGTCTTCCAGAATCTCCTTCGGCCCGGTCATACAATCCGTGGCGATCACCGGAAGCCCCATGGACATAGCCTCCACCATGGCATTGGGAAAGCCCTCGTAATAAGAAGTCAACACATACAGGCTGCCTTTTTTCAGATAAGGATAGGGATTCTTCTTCAGCCCGGTAAAATAAACTGCATCATCAATGTCCAGCGCTGAGGCAAGCTTCCTGTATGCCTGAAATTCTCCTTTTCCGATGATCATCAGCTTCGTATCCGGCAGTTTCTCATGCACAAGTGCAAAGCTCTTAAGCAGATGCCAGAATCCTTTCACCGGATCCTCCCGCCCCATGGAAATGAGGATACGTCCGTCGTTCCATGGAAGTTCCGCCTCTTCTTTTACTGAAAGCATCTCCACCTCGGCCAGATCAAAGGGATTATTCAAAGCCACCGCTTTTTTACAGTGATACTGTTCCTGCACTTCCTTGCAGATCGTATCAGAACAACACACCACCCGGTCTCCGCATCTGCCAAACAACCTGATCTTCGCCGGATTTCCCATATCCATATAGCTTCTGATACCAAGCCATTTTTCGCCTCTTCCGCCGGACGCAATGTTCGCAAGGTTCGCTGTAGGGCCAAAGCTGTAGGCAATTTCAATCTTTTCTCTTTTTTTCAGGCAGCGGAGTTTCCAGCCCCGCTTAAGTACATTGATGATTTTGCCGATCCGGCCCGGCCGGCTGGGCAGCCGCAGATCCGTGACCGGAATGCCCTTGATATCATAGGCAATGTTCCGGGAATCGAAAATAGCGATCTGCACATCGAAATACGGCTGTAAAAGCCTTGCCGTAGCCGCACATACCTTTTCCAGCCCGCCCTGGTGCAAGGAGGGCACGATCAATAACAGTTTCTTCATAATTCCGAACTGTCTCCCTTCTGATAAAACAAACAATACCCGGCAGCCTGCGTCTTCACGTCAAACCCGGCGTCTTTTAACTTCTGATAAGTATCTTTTCTGGGATAATCCGCCCCGGCGGCAATTTTCTCCGCCCACAGTTCCGGCGGCTGCCCGATGCTCAAGTATGTCACCAGATCTGTTGCCTCCGCCTCCCTTGTGACCGTATCCGACACGAAACACCGCAGTCCCGCTGCCTGTGCCTCCACCAGCACGCCCGGAAGTCCTTCAAAAAAGGACGGCAGAAGAAAAATGTCCATGGCCTGATAATAGTTCTCCACCATTTTCTGGTTGCCCGCAAATCTGACTCTTTCCTCAATCCCCAGCGTCCGGCACTTTGCCCGTATACTCTCCTGATCAGGTCCTTCGCCGAGCAGAAGCAGCACCGCGTCCGGCCTGATCTCACACAGTTTTGCAAAAATATCAATCAAATAAGGATGATTTTTCTGGTAGTTAAACCGGCCCACATGCCCCACCACCAGCTCATCCGCCAGCCCAAGCCGCTTTCTGACCTCCTCGCGCCGCTTTGCGTCAAAGGTAAATCTTCCCGCATCTATGGCATTGTGAATGATCTTCACCCTGCCCTGACGCACCACTTCTTTTCCAAATACATCTTCCCCCGCAAGGACGGAACAGGCAAAACAATAATCCGCTTTCTCCGCCAGATTTCTCCTGAAAAACTTCGTGGCGATGCCTTTCAATCCCTTCACCACACCGGCGTTTCTTGAATGCGCCACTGTGACGGGCACTCCGCAGCGCTTTGCGACGGGCAGATAGATCCCCGCCGTGCTCGTCATATGTCCCTGTACCACCTGAAACTCATGATGCTGCCTGAAAAAGTCCTTTACGGCTTTCCTGTATGCAAAATAATTATATACTTTAAACTTTGGAAGCACATAAATGCGTCCCCCAAGACTGTAAATCTCCTCGTCATAAAATTCCGGTTTTCGGCCGCCGACGGACCCGTGGACCAGAAAGTCAAACTGGATCTCATTTCTGTTCATCTGTCTGTATAAGTCCATGATGCGGCTTTCTGCGCCGCCAAGTCCTACGCCGCCCAACACGTGCAGAACCCGAACTGTCTCTGACATATCTCTTCCCATACTTTCTTAATATCCTGCTGCCGTACCGCTACGCCAGCACATCTCCCACGGCAATTTCCCTTGCACATTCATATCTGTCGATCAGCAAAGAGCCATCCACAGTCCGCACCACCGGTTTGCCGTCGAATACATCTATAACTTCCCCCGGCGCATATCCGGAAAAATCGATCATTTCGTCAAAAGGATGGGCTTCCCAGATGGTCACCTTATCTTCCCCGGCCATAGCGTATGCACCCGGAAACGGAGCTGCAACACCCCGGATCAGGTTATAGATTTCACGGGTTCTCGCCCGGAAATCCACTTTTCCGTCCGCCGCCGTCCGCTTTTGATACCAGGAGTCATAATCTTTTGACTCTGTGCGGATCACGATATTGTCATCCTTGTACGCCTGCAGCAGCCGGCGGATCAGATTCTTGGAGCAGATCATGTTCTTATACTGCGCCGTCCTGATATCGTCATGGGGCGTAATGGAAAACATCTCTGTGGCAAATACGTTGGGGCTGTCCGCTTTTTCATCATAGCGGAACATATTCAGGTTAAATCGAGTATCCCCTAAAATGATCGACCAGTTTAACGGCGACCGCCCTCTTCCGAAAGGCAGATATCCGCAATTACCGTGAAATCCGTAAATACCGTATTGAAAACAATCCAGCACCGATTTCGGGATCAGCCTCTGCCATCCCATGGAGATACCGATGTCAAACTCGTTTTCCTTCATAAACTGCTGCGTTTTTTCATCAGTCAGGAAATAGCTGTCCGCCTCGTGTACCGGAATACCGTATTTTTCGGTCAAAACCGACAGTCCTTTATATCCCGATACCTGATTTTTCTTCGTCACCTCCGGGCTGATGGTGATGACCAGATCCACCGGACAGATCTGCTCCTGAATAAAACTGACAATATTCTCCGAAGTGTCTTTTACCCCGAATACGACTACTTTGTATTTCATCTTTACAATCATTCCTCTCTTTTTCAATCCGTCGGTCATGCCCTTTTCCGGCATTATCATCAACAGGTTCCTTTTCAGTCTTTTCCCTCTTTCACAGACAAATTGTCATGTAGAACGGAATATAAGTTATTCCCTGATCCATCATCAAATCCTTCGAATAAATAATGTACTTATCCTCCATTTTAATCGGATATTTTTCGATAAAACAGTCCAGAGACTTATGCGCCTTGTATCCTGAAGACTTCACTTCAATGGGACAGACCTTTCTTTTTCTGACAATCAGATAGTCAATCTCATACCGTTTCACTTTCTCCTCTTCCAGACACTGAAATTCATGAAAATATAAAGAATAACCATTGGCACGCAGCATCTGCCCCACCATATTTTCCAGAATCATTCCCTGATTAATCCCCAGTTTATCAAATATCAGTGCCTTATATAATCCTGCCTCCGTATCTGCACTGTTCTTCATGATCTGTGTAACAAGAAGCCCCGTATCGCCCATATACAGTTTGAAATTACCTCTGTCTGCATATGCTTCCAAAGATATTTCCGGAGCTGTTACATTAATGCACTCATTTCCAATCATTGATTCCGCTACGAAATTGACTGCATCCACATAATTTTTATATCTTGCATTTTTATCCACAAGAGACATTTTAAAATGAGAATTATGGTTCCCCAGCTGTTCTGGAATGGTTCGATAAATCACGGATGCTTTTTCGGCATTTTCACTGTCATACTTACCCAGATCATCTTCATAAAGCGCGAGGATATTTCGTTTTATAAAGTCAATCCGTCCATAATCCTTCCCATCCACGTAAGCCGCCACCGCCTGCGGCATTCCTCCGACTGCCAGATATGTCCGGAATTTCTGCATGATCTTGCGGTGTATCGCATCACCCATGGGTTTTCTGTTATCAAACGCCTCTCTGACTGCCGGAATCGTCACCCGGTCACCTGCCGCCCATAAAAATTCTTCAAAATCCATGGGAAACATTTTCAGTTTATATTCCTCTGAAGGTATCAGAATATTCTTTACATTCTGCCTGATCGAGATGAGCGACCCCGTCTCTATATAATCATACCTGCCATCAGCCACAAGATATTTAATTGCCTGCCTTGCAAGCGGAAAAAGCTGTACCTCGTCAAATATGATCACCGATCTTCTTTCCGGCAGCACTTTTCCCGTGAGTAAGAACAAATTTCGAAAGAATATATCCATTTCTCCTATATTCTGTTCAAAATTGTTTTTCAGTTCAACACCGGCTCTGGCAAAATCTATGATCAGATAATCTTCATATTCATTTTTTGCAAATTCCTGTGCTACTGTACTCTTTCCGATTCGTCTGGCACCCTCGATCAATACAGCGCTGCTTCCTTCCGACAAGCGCTTCCATTCCTGTAATTTCCGGTATAATTTCCGTTCAAAGATCATCCTGTACCCCTCCTGCTTTACCGGTATTATACAGTAGATTCCCGAAATTTAAAATTGTTTTCCTTTATTTTATCCCGAAATCCAAAAATGTTTTAGAATACTTTTTCCCGAATTTCAGAAATGTTTCACCGTGACTTTTCCCGAATTTTAAAATTGTTTTACAATGCCTTTCCTGAATTTCCAGCTTCATTTCTCTTCTGCAGGTAGTGCTCGTAAAGATAATCCTGCATATTCACGTATTCCTGCACTCTTCTGTAGTTCTCCTGCACCGCCGGAAGTCTTTCCTCATAAGCCTCCCGCGTGCACTCTCTGATCTTTCGCTTCGCCTCTTCAAGATCCGGCCTCTCCAACAGAATCATGCCGTCCGTTTCAAAGAATTCCGAAATCTTACGGGCTCCCAGATATACCGGGATCGTCTGCGCCGCAAAGCAGCTTGTAAGCCTTTCCGAAAAATAATAGTCCGAAATGTCATTCTCAATAATCAGAGAAAAGCGGTAACGGTCCAGCGTCTCGTCAACACTCTGCACGTATGCGCCACCATCAAACCTGCCGTATGTATCGGCCAGTCCTTCCTTTTTACACAATCGGGCAAGTTCCAGCCGGAACCTGTGAAGTTCGCACATGACTTTGTCGGAGGACAGGATGGAGATATCCCTGTCCTTCGCGCCATACAGTCCGTCCTTCATCTCCCGGTTCCAGATCCCCGCCGCCACAGGATAAAATCTGGCATTTTCTATCTCGTTCAGTATCTTTTCGTCATAGGTGAAAACATACCGAAACTCCCCTTCCAGTCCTTTATGTCTGCGGAAAACCTCATAGTCCTGAGGCACAATCGTCCTGGATTCCGTCAGCATACCGTATTTCACCGACGGCTTTCCAAGCGTCCGAGGCATGGACTCCGGTCCGTAAAAATGAGTATCCAGACCATAGTTATACCGGTCCCAGAAAAAATATTTCCCTTCATGCCCAAAAGGGGCATGTCTTGAGTGCCTGTTCTTAATGAAATAGGTCTCAAGAGGCTGCCCCTCTGCATTATATATTTTCGGCATCGTACCGTCAATCTTATATTCTCTGGCTATCTCTATCCGATAACCGCCAAGCCTTAATTCCATGAGATTCCCTTCTGCGTCCTCTTATTTCAGATATTCCTTATACCAGTCTATGGCCAGGGCAATCCCTTTCTCAAAATCATATTCCGGATCATATCCCAGCAGTTCTCTTGCTTTGCTGATATCCGCGTTGGAGTCCCTCACATCGCCTTTGCGCGCCGGCCCGTAATTGGGCTTCACATCCTTGCCCAATGCTTTACACAGATGATCATAGATATCGTTCAAAAACAGCCTGCCGCCTGCACCGATATTGAATGCCTGTCCTGCCGCGTCACCGGAAGCCTTGCACGCCCGCAGATTTGCCTCGATCACGTTGTCGATATAAGTAAAGTCTCTGGACTGCTTTCCGTCACCGTTGATGGTGGGAACTTCGTCGTGCAGAAGCTGGCGCAGGAACTTGGGAATCACCGCGGCATACATGCCGTCAGGATTCTGCCTGCGTCCGAAAACGTTAAAATATCGCAGTCCGTAGGTATCCAGTCCATACAACTCCTTATAGAGCCGCCCGTACTCTTCGTCCACTTTTTTCGTCAGAGCATAGGGTGATATTACACGGCCTTCTTCCCCTTCCTTTTTGGGAAGCGTTGTGGAATCACCATAAACAGAAGAACTGGAAGCATACACGAATTTCTTCACGCCGCACACTCTGGCCGCCTCCATCATATTCAGCGTTCCCCGTATATTGATTTCCTCATAGAGAAGCGGCATCTCAATACTTCTCGGCACACTGCCCCAGGCAGCCTGATTGAGCACATAATCGACTCCTTCCGATGCCTTTTTACAAGTATCCAGATCCCGGATATCGCCTTTGATAAAAGTAAATCTGCTGTTCCCGGTAAGGGGCTCAATGTTCTCATATTTACCCGTGGACAGATCGTCCAGACAGCGCACCGTATAGCCCATCCCGATGAGCGCCTCACAGAGATTGGAACCGATAAAACCGGCGCCGCCTCCTACCAGAAAAACACTGTCTTTGTCAAATTTTATATCCAGATATCCCATTTCAGTATCCCTTTCCATCTTCTTTATGTTGTTTAATAACACTTGTTACATTCTCTCTCAGCAGCACATACAAAGCCGTATAGAACAACGAAAACCCATAGATCATATATCTTGAAAGGCACATGATCGTTATGGATGTGGCTCCCGCGTTGGCGGCAATAAACAAAAGCGCCACGCCCATCATCCATGGGGCATCTTTGCTCTTCCCGCGCCGAAGCTGCCACGCCGCAAGCGCCACTGCAATTCCGTAAAGCGCAAAGGCCGCCCAGTTAATCAGCGGATGCACCACCGCAATGCTTCTGACCAGTCCGTAGGTGCACAGCAGAATATAATCATACAGCCATTGTCCAAAACATGCCGGAAGCAGTTTCTTAAGCATCCTGCCTGCCAGTTCGTCGGACATACTGCTCTGCTGGTAATAATCCACTTTGCCAAGCCCGAAGAAATAGGCTGACATGTCCGCCTCCAGCACCTGGAATTTCAGCAGGTCATGATATTCCTCCAAATGCTCCGCCCGCTGTGCGAAAGTATCGCCGCCATATTTGTAATTGGCCTGCAGAGCATCCGCCTCAGCATAGAAACGATCGAAAAACTCCCGTTCCAGACTGCCCTCTTCAAACACTTCGCCATCTTCCTCATCACAGGCATAGATCACATTGGTCAGCGTATTTACCTGTCCGTAAGTGTTACCCATAAAATATCCCGTAACGCCATAATTATACACGTGAACCGTCAGACTGCGCAACCCGAATATTCCGGCCGTCACTATGGCAATCACAAATAACGCGCGATATCTTTTTTTGAATAACACCTGTATCATTGCCACTGTCATCCACACAAGGATCGTGGTCATCATCTGGCCTCTCGTCATGGACAGCAGAAATGCAAATACCAGCGCCAGAACCCTGTCCCGTGCGTCTCCCTCAAAAACCATCCGAAGCAGGAAGTAAATGAAAAAGTAGAACAGCGGGATACAAAGCGCCTCACTCATCACGGAATTTTCCAGAAAAATATGCAGCGCCGACACATACCGCGTCATCAGGTGGGGAACCAGCTGCAACAGCACAATTGCTATTTCTTCCCATAGACGCAGTTTAAAGCGGTCTGACACATAGGACGTAAACAGCCATATGCCCACGGCAGTCAGTATATTCTGTACCGCCGCTGCTGCCGTCAGATAACCTTCCCCGGATATCTGCCGGAAAAAGGCCAGAAACAGCGGATAAAGCGGCTCTCTGTGAATATGCATCGTGATATACTGCTCGGAATCATTGTAGACTCCCACTCCACAGGCCGCCAGCATCCCCAGAAAAAAGAGGAGCAGCGCCGCCAGGATACAGCATGATTTAATTGTTTTTTTTCTTGTATTTATTGATTTTACAGTCTCCAATACAGATAATCCTCTGTCAGATACTCTTTCTTGTCCAGAATGCCTTTGAGATCCATCAAAACCTTCTGCTCCCGTGCCGGAGCAAAAAAGGCGCCGATGTCCTTCCGGTCCAGTGACAGGAACTGATCGTGAGCCACCGCAATGATCACGGCATCCATATCCTTCACATCCTCCATTGACCGGAATGTAATGCCGTACAGACGCTTTGCTTCATCTGCATCAGCCGCAGGATCTACCACCACAGGATCGATCCCGTACTCACCAAGCTCCCTGTAAATATCGATTACCTTGGTGTTTCTCGTGTCAGGACAGTTTTCCTTAAAAGTAAAACCTAAAACGGCTACTCTTGCATTCTTTACCGGAATGTCCGCTTTGATCAGTCCTTTTACCAGACTCTCAGCCACATATTTTCCCATATCATCATTGATCCGCCGCCCGGACAGAATGATCTGCGAATGATAGCCCAGCTGTTCAGCCTTGTAGGTCAGATAGTAGGGATCCACGCCGATACAGTGTCCGCCCACCAGGCCGGGCATGAATTTCAGGAAATTCCACTTTGTCCCCGCCGCTTCCAGCACCGCCTTTGTGTCAATTCCCATCTTGTGGAAGATCATGGAAAGTTCATTCATAAACGCAATATTGATATCTCTCTGGCTGTTCTCTATGACCTTCGCTGCCTCGGCAACCTTAATGGATTCTGCACGGTACACGCCTGCGTCCACCACCAGTTCATAGATTTTTGCAACCACATCCAGAGTCTCTTCATCCATACCGGAAACAATCTTCGTGATCGTTTCCAGCCGGTGCACTTTATCGCCGGGATTAATCCGTTCCGGTGAGTAACCGATCTTAAAATCAGTGCCGCATTTCAAACCGGATTCCTTTTCCAGAATGGGGACACAGATTTCCTCCGTAACCCCCGGATAAACCGTAGATTCAAATACCACAACAGATCCTTTTGTCAGATTCTGCCCCAGAATACGGCTGGCACCCTCCACCGGAGAAAGATCAGGCGTATGGTCGTCATTTACTGGCGTGGGTACTGCCACAATATGGAACTTTGCCTCCCGCAGCATGGCAGGATCCGCCGTAAACTCCACCTTTGTGCTTCTGATGACTTCATCGCCCACCTCGTTGGTAGGATCGATCCCGCTTTTATAGAGTTCAATCTTTTTCTCATTCAGGTCAAACCCCACTACCTTAATCTTTCTGGCAAAGGCAACCGCGATCGGCATACCCACATACCCAAGTCCTACAAGAGAAAGTTTTGTCTCACCATTCACGATTTTTTCATATAAATCCATCTTTTTCTCCATTTTCCAATCTGTCCTCTCCATATTATGATTCTTTGTCTTAATTTCTCATTTCCAGAATCCGCTTTACTTCCTCCATATATTCAGCGGTGACAAGCCTCCGGTCAAACTCTTTCTCCATTTTCGCCCGGCCTTTCCGCCCCATTCCTGCACGCTCCTCATAAGATAAGGCCAGAAATTTTTTCATGGCCTGAATCAGTTCATCTCCGTGTCCGGGCGTAAACCCGAATCCTGTGCGGCCTTCCTCGAATGCCTCCTGACAGCCGCTGATGTTGGATGCGATAACCGGCCTGCCTGTGGCCGCACCCTCAATCAGCGCGTTGGACATCCCTTCATGGAAGGATGCCACCACAATGGCATCTGCCGCCGACAGATAAGGATGCACTTCCGTGTGAAATCCGATCTGATGCACGATCCCGTCACGTTCCAGCCCGTCCAGCATATCCTGATAATCTTCATCGCAGTATCCCATGATATCAAAGAAAACCCTGTCGCTATGTAACGCTTTCGCGGCCTCCACATATTCCAGTATACCACGTTCCTTCATCACTCTGCCCACAAAAAGGAAATGCGTTTCGTCTCCCTTCGGATAATCCTCGTACCGGTGTCTGTCCAGATTCACGCCGGAACCCATGACCATCCTGGTTCTTCCTGCCGTAATGCCCAGCCGTTGAAAGATCCCCCTGTTCTCCTCGTTTTGAAAAAAGACACAGGCCGCTTTCCTGAGCCCGGTTTTGTACATTGTGACAATCAGCTTCAGCAAAAGCCCGGTCCGGTCGAAGGCCCCGCCCAGTCCGGTAATCGTAGCTATATAGGGAATACGCCGCCTTGCCGCCGCAAAGCCCCCGTAAATATTCGGCTTGATCGTATAAGTGGCCACCAGATCCGGCTTCAGTTCCTTCATCATACGGCTGTATGTGCGGTACAGCTTAAGATCTTCCAGCGGATTGATGCCTCTGCGGTTGATCTCCGTCTTAATGATCCGGCACCCTTCCGCCGCCAGTTCCTTCTCCTTCACATCATCCGGCATACTGATATAAACTTCATGCTGTGCTAACAGCGCCTGTACAAACTCGTTTCGAAAATCATACAACCCGCCGGATGAATTTGTCAAAATCAATATTCTGCTCAATGATTATCCACGCCTTTCTCCCATTCCGCAAACCGCCTCTGGCGCATCCGCCCGACAAAGTTCCTGCCGGAAACATGCATAGCTGCCAGCCCACAGGGTATTACAGGGCATTCCTCAGGGAATGATCTCCTCCCCGCTCATATCGCGGATTGCGATCTCGTTATACTTCATCATGCATATATGTTCCCCATACGCACCTATGGACACCTGATTTTCCTGTCCTTCCAGATTGCGGATCACCGCCGCAGGCATATTCACGCCGCAGGCGTATGCATGAGGATAGCCCCCGCCGAACCGCGGATTTACTTCCGAGATATAATAAGTCCCGCCGATCTCAAAAATATCAATATCAATCATGCCCCGGAAGCCGCATTTTTCCACAAATTCACGAATCATCCGGAACAGTTTTTCATCCTTAAAAGATACAGACTTGTCCGTCTCTCCCGCACGCATCTTTATCTTCTTTTTTACAAAAATTGAAGTACATTTGCCGCTGATCATATCAATATAAACGTCTGCGCCGTATTCCTGCCCGTCCATATATTCCTGTATCATCAGATCATCATGGAGATCATACAGTACCTCGATTTCCTTGCGGCTTCCCGCCTTGTTGATATGCAGGCTGGCACTTCCGCGCACCGGTTTGACAAAAACAGGATACGAAATCTCCCCGTTTTCCACATCCCTGTAAAACGCTTCCTTGTCAAGATAGCACTTTCCGGTAGGAATCTGCATCTTCTCCAGCAGTTCATACATCCGGTATTTGTCAAAACAGGTTTCCACCAGATCATAGTCCGATATAATCGGCGTAGTCCCTATTGCAAGAAATTTTTCCCGCTCTCTTGCAAGCATGCTCAACTCAGGGTCAATGAGTGAAAATACACCCGTTATTTTTTCTTTCCTGCAAATATCCAGAATCACATCCAGATAGCCCGGTGCTGTGATTCTGGGCACAAGATAAAAAGCATCCGCGTCATAAACCGCCGGAGCCAGATTGCTGCAATCCGTGGCAATGATCCTGCCTTTACCGCCTAATTCTTTTTTAAAATACTGCACCACTTTATCCCGTGTGCCTGCGCTTAAAATTAAAATGTTCATATTTCCCCTATTTCTGCGCTGTTTGTCACCGGAGTTTTCCGGTTTCCTCAAGCCTCTTTCTCCGAATCTCTGCAAAATTGCCTTCCGCCGCGTTGGTGTCTTCCGCCACCTCATCGCTGTGTCCAAGCACCGTCTGTACCGTCATCCACAGAACCTTCAGATCCATGCCGAAAGAAAGGTTCTCCACATATTCGATATCCTTGTCCAGCCGGCTGTCCCAGTTAATGAAATTCCGGCCGCTGACCTGCGCCAGACCCGTCAGTCCCGGCCGGACGCTGTGCCGCAGTTTCTCCCGCTCACTATAATACGGAAGATAGGAAACAAGCAGCGGCCTGGGCCCGATAATGCTCATATCCCCTTTCAGGATATTAAAAAGCTCCGGCAGTTCGTCCAGGCTGGATGCCCGCAGAAATTTCCCAAATTTCGTCAACCTGACCGCATCCGGCAGAAGCTTCCCCTGTTCATCCCGCTGATCGGTCATCGTGCGGAATTTACAAAGGGTAAAAATCCTTTCATTTTTCCCCGGCCTCTCCTGCCTGAAAAAGACCGGACTTCCCAGCTTCACCCGCACAAGAACACAGAGCACTGCAAGAACCGGACTGAGCACTATGATCCCGCACAAAGACAGCAGAAAGTCAAACCAACGCTTGATACAGTTTTTATACATGCCTCATCCCTCTTCGTTTCTTTGATCCATCCGGTTCTCACCGCACCTTCTGATTTCCCATGTCAGACTGCCAAAATATCAGAAGAACCCGCGGACCGTCCGGATGATCAGGTCCATGTCTTCCTGTGTATTCTTAATATCGCTGGGAAGGCACAGCCCTCTCAGAAAAATATCCTCTCCCACACTGCCGCCGTCCTCATGATGCGGTATAAAGTCACAGTCCGCAAATACTGGCTGCATATGCATGGGCTTCCAGACCGGTCTGGACTCTATATTTTCCGCATCCAGCGCGTCCATGATCATATCAGGTGTTATTTTACATCCTTCCGCAATCAGCATTCCGGACAGCCAGCAGTTGGCATCCCCGTCAGGATTCAGCGGATTCATACTGATCTGCGGTATGTCTGCAAAAGCCTCTTTATATTGTCTGTAGATTTCTTTCTTCTTAGTCTTATGTTCCTCCAAATGCAGCAATTGTCCCCTACCGATGCCCGCAGTCACATTGCTCATGCGGTAATTATAGCCGATCTGCGAGTGTTGATAATGTCTGGCAGGATCTCTCGCCTGCGTAGCCAGAAAAGTAGCTCTCCGGGTTGCTTCTTCATCGGCAGACACCAGCATTCCGCCGCCGGAAGTGGTGATAATCTTATTGCCGTTAAAAGAGTAAATGCCGTATTTACCGAAAGTTCCCGTATGCCCTCCTTTATAAGTACTGCCCAGGGACTCCGCCGCATCTTCGATCATGGGAACCTGATGCTCTTCACAGATGGCCATGATCTCATCCAGCCTGGCCGGTGTTCCGTAAAGATGCACGCAGATCACTGCCTTGGGCTTCGGATATTTTTCAAAAGCCCGTTTCAACGCCTCCGGAGACATATTCCAGGTATCCGGCTCTGCATCGATAAACACCGGCGTTGCCTTCTCATATACGATGGGATTACAGGTTGCCGAAAAGGTCAGATCCGAAACAAACACCACGTCGCCTGCGCCTGCCCCGATCAGTTTCAACGCCAGATGAATGGCCGCCGTGCCTGCACTGAGCGCCGCCGCGTGGCCGCAGCCCGTATACGCCGCCATCTCCTTTTCAAAGGCATTCACATTGGGCCCCAGAGGCGCCACCCAGTTCGTGTCAAATGCCTCCTGTACATACTTCTGCTCCTCGCCGTGCATGGTCGGGGAAGATAAATAAATCCTTTTCTTATCCATGATAAACCCACTCCTTTCAGCCTGCTGTTATTCCCCAGGTATGACCCTTTTGTATACCATTTTGCCGAATATTTTATTCTTCTTCATCCTGGCTGTGATAGGTCGGGACAATCTTCTTGATCAGCGGCCGGATATCCGAGCTCTCAATCTGACACTCATCCTTCAGTTCCTTTAACTGGACAAAAAACTCATGTTCATTCAGTTCTATCGGCCGTCCGATATGAATCATCCTGTTGGCCGTATTTTTCATGCCTTCCTCATCCATCAGAAGCTCTTCATACAGCTTCTCACCCGGCCTGAGTCCGGTAAATTCAATCTTGATGTCTTCCCCCACACGATAGCCCGACAGCTTGATCAGATTCTCTGCCAGATCCAGTATCTTCACCGGTTCTCCCATATCAAGCACGAAAATTTCGCCGCCCTTCGCGTAAGCCCCGGCCTGCAGTACGAGCGAAACGGCCTCGGGAATGGTCATAAAATAACGGATGATATCCGGATGAGTCACCGTCACCGGCCCGCCCGCCGCGATCTGTTTCCTGAACAGCGGGATCACGCTGCCGTTGCTGCCAAGCACATTGCCGAAACGCACCGCAACAAATTCCGTCTCATAGTGCTTGTCAAAGGTCTGGATAATCATCTCACAGATCCGCTTGCTGGCTCCCATGATGTTGGTGGGATTCACTGCCTTGTCCGTGGATATCATGACAAAACGCTGCACGCCGCTTATGGCTGCCGCCTGGGCAGTCTTAAAAGTTCCGAACACATTATTTTTGACAGCCTCGGTGGGGCTGTCCTCCATCAGCGGCACATGCTTATGAGCCGCCGCATGGTATACGATATGAGGCTTATAGGCAGAAAAAATGTAGTTCATGCGGTTGGTATTGCGCACCGAAGCGATCAGTACCACCAGGTTCAGCTCCGGGAATTTTGCCTTTAACTCCTGCTGGATATCATAAACCGAATTTTCGTAAATATCCACGATCACAAGCTGCTTCGGCCGATGGGATGCGATCTGCCTGCACAATTCGCTGCCGATGGAACCGCCGCCGCCTGTGACAAGCACCACCTTGCCCTGTACATAGCCAAGGATCGAATCCAGATCCACGCTGATGGGATCTCTTCCAAGCAGATCCTCCACCTCCACGTCACGCAGCTTGCTTACATTGACCTCGCCGTTCACAAGCTGGTACATGCCCGGCAGGGAACGGAGCTTGCAGTTCGCCTCTTTGGAGATCTCCAGAATCTGCTTGAGTTCCGTCCTGCTGGCTGACGGCATGGCCACAATGATTTCATCCACATCATAGATATCCGCGCACTCCACGATCTTGTCCCGGCCGCCCACAACCTTGATGCCCTGAATGTATCTTCCCCACTTTCCCTTGTCATCATCAATGATGCACTTAATGACCATGGTGGAAAAATTGCTGTTCACAATTTCCTTAATGATCATGTTTGCGGCCTCTCCCGCACCGATCACCATGACCGAAATCCTGTTTTTCTTATTCTGCTGCTTATGTTTCAGGCTTCTGAAAAACCTGTACGAGAAACGGCTGCTGAAAATGCATGTGATCAGCAGGAACAGATAGAAAAAGTAATAACTTTTCGGCACAGCCTGGGACGTGGTCTTAAAAAACTGCAGACATATACTGTTCACGACCGTGGACAGAACGCAGGACACCACGATATTCTGCAGTTCCGTCTCCCCGGCAAAGGCCCACAGACTGCTGTACAGCCGAAACAGATAAAAAATTCCGAGAGTCACCACAATGTTCAGCGGCACCACGTGGTCTATGGGACTCATAAAATGCTCCGGAATCTCGCCCACATGGAATTCATACCGCATCACGATAGCCAGATAACTTGCCAGAATCACGCTGATAATATCATAGATGATCAGGCATGTCCTTCTATAAAACAACTTTACATTAAAAGGTTTTCTCTCTTTTTTCATATTCTCCTCGCACAAACAAAGCATGGAAGAACTCATGCTCTTTGCATTCTAAACCGCTCTCTTTTTGTCAACAAGAAGCGGAGCAAGTGTCAGCAGCAGACAGCAGGCAATGGGACTGCACGGATGAAAAATCCACTCCGTCAGCCCGGCAACTGCAAACAGGATCAGAAGAGCCAGCGGCAATGCCGCACATACTCTGTCTCCCTTGCGTTTATGGTAATAGACTGCGGCCTGCACCAGTGTACCCGCACCAAGCAGGATAAACGCGAGCCCTACATAGATCCCGTGATCATAAGCTGTCTGCAGATAAATATTGTGGGCATGAACCACATAATTGCCGTCCGGCTCCATGATACCCATATCCTCATGCCCCACTTTATTTAAATTTCTGTAATACAGACTGAATATTTCCATCCTGCCGTTTGTGTAGGAATATTCCTCCTCATCCTCCGACATCTGCTCCGGGGCGCTGTCCGCACCACCGGACTCCACATCAGAAACTGTCTGAGCGGTCCCGCTGTCCTGCTCTGCCGCAAAAAGCATATCCTCTTCTTTTGCAGCTACAGAAATGTCCCGGACAGACGCCAGCAGAATCTCATCTTCCAATCGGATCAGGTCATTCCTGAAATGTCCCCCTTCGGCACTGCCTGCCATGTCGGTTCCCTGTGAATCCACATCTCCACCGCTTACCGCATCAGTCACCTGCAAATTCGCTTCCCCGGCATCACTCACCATATAAATCGCCCGCAGGCTCTTCTCCTCAGGAATCCCCAGTATTTTCATCTGGAACACCTGAATAAACCGCTGAATTGTCATATAATACCGGGAATCCGTATATCTTCCGTGAGCAATCTCCACGGGCAGTTCCTCGATCTCATGCATCAGGGGTCTTGCCACAACAGCAGGCACCGCTCTCTGTGCGGTGAACGTCACCGGAAAGCAGAGCACCACCGCCAGAAGCATCATGCCGATGCTCCGCCCCATGCTGCGCCATCTTTTTTTCATGGAAAAACACATAACGGGAATCATTACCGCCGCCATGACCATAATCGCAAGATATCCCGTCCTGGATAAAGTCAGCAGCAGATATACTGCTGAAACGCCAAACAGGATAAGTTCCTTATAAACCACCGCCAGCTTCTGTTCTCTTCTGTACGCGTCCAGAAACTTTACCAGCGCGGCGCACACCACAAGCGCCAGATACACTGCCGACATGGTAACCGTATGGAAGATGAACGGATATCTGTAATACTGGAAAAACATATACGGCCTGTGCAACAGACAATAGATCACCATTGCCCCGAAATGAAGAAGAATGCCGTTACAGATATTGCGCAGCAGCGCCTCTTTTTTGTCCCACGCCGCCATGTTCAGATAAAACAGTGAAAAGGCGCACACCAGATAAACAGGCCATCCTCTCGTATTGCGGTACAGAATGATCAGTGCAAAAAAAGCCGTCACAAGAAGCACATACGGAACCGACAGGTCCCTGACCTGCCTTCTGATCAGAAACCGGATCGTACCTATGATCACCAGACCTGCCAGAATTCCCGCCCATACCGTCAGCCTGATCACCGGAATATCCAGTTCCTCAGGATTCTCCAAAGCCGCCACTGCAGCCCCGTAATAGCGGTAACCTGCCACCACCGCAGCAATGATATAAATGAAATTTACTACATTAAAAAGATCCTTCCACCGGTAGGTCACAAGTACCGCCAGCGCAAAGAAGATCAGCATCTGCCTGTATGCCACACTGTGATGGATCTCATACAGACCGTTCATATAATTACAACATGCCCAGATCATGCCTGCAAAAAGCGCCGCCTGCAGCAAATTGCGCAGATTATTCCGCACCACGTCAAGCAACGTTCTGTCCGTGGCACAGCCTGTCCTGTCATGATTGACCGCATAAAGCAAAAGCGCCGCCAGCACCAGAACACTTCCCTCGTAAAAAAGAATGCAGACAGCATTTCGCGAAAACATCCTGCCCGGCCATATAGCAAGACATGCCGCGGCACAGGCAGCGATAATAAGCGGATTGCACACCGCCTTCACCGTCTGTCCCACCGTAAGAAGCGTATTCCGCTCCGGTTTCTTCTTATAATATTTGTCTGTCAGGAAAGTGATCAGAACGCCAAACAGCACAAGAAAGGCATCACATACCAGTGTCCTGCCCTTGCGAAGAGGCACCTCATAATCGTAGGCTGCGATCATACAGCGCTCTGTGTCCTCCACATTGCCGTAATAGAGCGTGCCGTTATAGATGCTGCCCGAATCCTCCGTGTTGATATAAGCCACCCTAAAAGGTGCATCGATTCCCTGCAGCAGATAATAGTATTCCCTTCCCACCTGTGTGTCAATGTTGACCTGTACCGTACAATAGCCCGGTATTTGCTTCATGTCTTTAGTCTCGATGACCTGCTGCATGATCACCTGCATGGAAGCATCATACAGCACAAAGTTGAAGGCTTCTCCCACGGTGCCTTCGTGCAGATAAATATCAATATTCTTCAATCTGTCATACTGGGCGATAAACATCTGCTGTACCACATAGCCGGATGTGATCTCCTCGGACTGCATGACCGTCTTGTGAAGCGTCCGGCTTCCGTCTGAAGATATGGTCTCCTTGACCAGACGCAGCGGCCACAATGCAATTACCACACACAGTATGATGATCCAGGCCGTTCCACAGATGGCCTGTCTTCTATTAATTACCCTGTTCATAATCTATACCTGATCTTCTGTAACAGTTCGGCTTTCGGCCTCACCGTAACGCTCTTCTTCTCTTCCCGAAAAATATCATTGCTTAGTATATCACGATTGTATATTTTTTACAACTGACCCCATGCATCTCACAAGCCTGCTGCAATACCGCCTGGGCAAAAAACCTAAACCTCTTCCAGCAGCATTGCCGTAAACAACGGCAGGCCGAACCAGAAGATAAGCACATACCGGGGCAGATAGGTAGGTCCGAGAATCACCGTCATCCAGACTAACAGCACCATCATATACGGAACCACCATATGATATTTTCTCCGGTACAACACATAGGAGAAGACAAAGGCAATGCACCAGAAAATTCCGCCCGGCGAATACAACATGGAAAAAATCGGGATCTTCTCCTGGGAAATTTCCAGCGACAAAGTTCTGTAAGCCTCGTCCAGCCAGGGAATCTTACTGTCCCGAAATCCCGGCTCTTCCACCTCATATCCGAAATAGGAACTGTCACCGTAAGTAAAAGTAAACACCGTATTGCCCGAATAGACATCAATGATCGTATCAGGATACCAGAAGCCGTAGGAATTTACCAGCCACGCATTGATATAGGACAACGGCTTTTTCAGCCCTATGCGCAGCCAAAGCATGGCATATCTGGACTTGTCCGCCGCATACACCTCGTTCCGGAAACGGCATTTTACCGGGTCAGAAAGCTTGGGATTATATAAGACCAGCGCCTCCTCAGGAAGAACCTCGTGAAGTATGGCAATATCCTCCGGCTCAAACGCCTCCCTGCTGAATTTATAAGTTCTGGCCAGCTGCTGGATCGGAACCGTGAGAATTTCCTGGTTCTCCTCATTTTTTGCATGAAAAACCGCAGTCAGCGTAAAGCTCACCAGAAAATAAGACGCAAAAGCCGCCGCCAGAAGCAAGACGGTCTTTTTCATATATTTCTTATGACAGAACAAAAGAATGGGAATCATCGCCGCAAAAGCATAGACGCCGTTCTTTCGAAAAAGCATCATCGCCAGGGCGCTCAGAACAAAAAAGCTCATTTTGTATTTCGAGGCGAAAAAATCATCCTCACCGCTGCCCATTTCCAGCAGTGCCAATAACAGCAGAAGCAGCGCCACCGTAAATATTGTGTCTTTGGCAGAGCAAAGCGTAAACATGACAATCACCGGAAAGAACGCAAAGTACAGGAGAGAAATGATCCTCACCGCCCGGGATACTTTCCGTCTGCGCATGAAAGACAGCAGATAGGTGAATCCCCCCGCCACGATCATCATCTGCACTACCATATAACATGCAATGCCCAGATTGTATGAATCCGTAACCTTGTGGACCGCACAGACAATACCTCCCAGCATCAGCACATGCACCAGCGGATGATGGGTATTGAAATTTCTGGATGCCACCTGCAGCCATTCATCCTGGGCATCATAGACAAAAAACCCCGGATAGACGGCCAGTAACACGGGAAGCCAGCATACAAGAAGGAAACAAAAAGTCAGAATATTGACATATCTGGCTGCTTTCTCCGGTGCACCGGGAAGACGGATATGCTTTGCCAGCCCTTCCTTGCGCGCCTGCATACCGGCAAGAAAATTCCAGAATTTGCGTACCAGAATAGCAAAAAGGCAGGTCAGCACCGGCAGAGAGACCCACAGCCGCCAGTCCTTGAAATTCACATTGCCTTCCGCCTCCAGACGAACGCCGAAAAGCATTGCCGTAGTAAACCCGAAGGAAAGCACACCGGCGATCAGCCAGCCCCTCCGGTCTCTCAAGTCAATCGTATGCAGCGACCAGTTCACGGCATACAGAGAAAGTACCCACACAAACACAGAAAAAATGCTGTTGGTAAAAGCAAGGGTATTCCCTTTCAGATTTAAAACCTGAGGAAAGCAAAGTGTTCCCGTCGTGGCAATCAGAAAGGCAATACTGTTCAGTTTTAATTTGATTTTAAATTCATTTTCATTCATCTTTTTTGTCCCGTTCCGCGTTCACACATTCTCTGATCACATACTGAGGCGAATTATTGAGCGAAATGTAGATTCTTCCGATATATTCACCGATCAGTCCGAGCATCAGCATGATCATGCCGCCCAGAATAACAACCGCCGCCATCAAGGCACTGAAACCGACAGGCACAGCCGGGTTGACAAATTTCTTGATCACCGTGTAGATTCCATAAAGAAATCCCGCACATGCAGTGAAACAGCCTGCCGCCGTAGCGATCCTGAGCGGTTTTACACTGAAAGCGGTAAAGCCGTTAAACCAGAGCCCAAACAGCTTACCAATGGTGTAACCAGACGTTCCTTCTTCCCTCTCCCTGTGATTCACTTCCACATTCACGATATTCTTCGTGGTACGCAGAACAAGCCCGATCACATAAGGATAAGGATTCTGATAGCGCAGCATCTCTTCCACCACGAACCTTCCGGCCGCAAAATAACTGGAAAGATACAGTCCCTTCGGTTTTCCCAGCATGACCCGCGTCATCAGTTCATTGATCCGGCTGCCAAAGTTGCGGAAACCGGAATGCTGTTTACGGGCATAGCTGGCATAAACCACATCATAGCCCTCTTCTATCTTCCCAAGCAGCTTGTCCACCTCATCGGCGGGCGTCTGTCCGTCGTCATCCAGACAGACCACGATCTCCCCGCGGGTATGTGCAAATCCCGCCATCAAGGCCGCGTGCTGCCCGAAATTTCTGGCCAGATTAACGCCGCATATGTCCGGCCGCTCTGCGCAAAGCCTGCGAATCACTTCGAACGTATCGTCCGGTGAACAGTCATTGACCAATATGATCTCATGATCGTATGCGGACAGCTTTGCCATCGCCCCGTCTATCTCTTCCACCACCTTGCCCACAGTCTTCGCCGACCGGTAACAAGGTATCACAAAACTCACCAGTTTACTCATGTTTCCTCCATATGTTCAAACCGTTCCCGGCTTATTTCCATGAACAAGACCTGCCGCTCACCTTGCTGCGTCATCACCGTCTCCTTACGGTCCGTCATGCAAAAACCTGCACGTTCATAACTCTTTCCGGCTCCCGCATTGTCCGCCAGATACCGCAGAAAAATCCTGTCCAGTCCCAGCCTGTGAAACCCGTAGGAAAGCGCCGCTTTCGCCGCCGCAGTACCGTACCCGCAGCCGAGAGCATCCTTTTCACCGATAAAAATACCGTACTCTGCAGTCCCGGCTTCCCGGTCGATATCCCGGAAATACACGCTGCCGATCTCCCGGCCATCGGAAAGGCAGATGATAAACTGCACCACATACCCGGTCTCCACATTGTCCCGAATCCAGGCCAGATGTCCTTCCCGTGTAAAAAGTTCCTGATATATGAAATTTTTCCGTACAAAGTCCTGATTGCGCCACGTCACGATCCGGTCTGTATCTTCCAGTGTCATCAGGCGAAGATGAATATCATTCCCCATTGTCTGCTCCGTTGTTTTTTATATGATTGTAAAGATCGGCCGTACTGCACTCGGATCATGGTATCCCTGATTTTATTTCAGTCCATTCTCCATAATACGATATACCCCATAGGTACTGCCGATGGCATCGGTCTTCTCCACTTCCGCTTTTTTCCCCAGCCCGTCATAATATGCTGTGATCCATTCAAAGCCCTGTTCCTGCGCCTCCCTGTCAGACATGATCAGGTACACATTCTCTCCTGCAAGCAGCGCTTCCTCTGCAGAGTCGATGCCACGAAGGCTTAATTTTTCCCGGTAAAGCGGGCTTTTGCACATCCATCCGCCAAGTATGTCATAATTGGCATAGCTGTTATCTCTGTCCGCAAACAGTTTCTGCGAAAAAGCCACTGTGGAGTACACATCCTCAAAATAGAAGTTTTCCCCATGGGTTCTGCAATAATCATCGATCTCATGCCAGTTTCTGTTGGCCTGTTCCCGGCTGCTCTGATCCGCACGCACATATGTCACATTCCTCGTCAGTGAAATCAGCATGAAAATAAGCCCCAGAGCCATTATGCCGCGCAGCATCCCCCGAAGTACAGGGGCACCACACATGCTTCGATTACCGCCCTTTTCGTCAGATGAATCATCACTCTTTCCGTAAAATCGTATACCACTCTTTCCACCGGAACGTAAAAGCGTCCACACAAACATACCCGTCAGCAAAGCAGACTCCACCAGATATAAAGAGTGGGTGATCCGTTCCGGGTCCCGCCCCCGCAGCAGAATAAATATCCAGAGTGCACTGCGGACAGCCGCCAGAAGCAAAAGCTGCCAGATCCCGATTCCCCGTATTCCCATGTCGCCTGAAGCATCCAGCCGGTGCCGGTATAATCCCGCCCCCAGTACCGCCCCATAAGCCAGCAGAACCATAAAATTATAAGGTGCATCTCCACCGTGAAAAGTCCGGTAAATATAATCCCGTGCTGCCTTATGTGCAATCCCTTTCCAGTCCTTCGCCGCTCCCAGCGTCCCTGTTGCATGATCCGCCAGCTTCGCAAGCACTTCTGCATCCATTTTATCATCCAGACCAAAATTATAATTGCGCAGCAGCGTCTGTCTGTACGGCGCCACCCCCAGCTCCGTGAGCGTTTCGCCGTAAGCCTCATCGGTGACCAGCTCCGGGTAAAAATCATAGACCGTCGTTCTTGCATCAAAAAAATCTCTGAATTCCTTCCACGCTTCACTGCCGTAAGCCATATGATCCGCTATGAAAGAAAGCACCATTCCTGCCAGAATGATTCCCAGCACCCCGCCGTACCGGTACAGATTCTCCTTCACAAAGATTTTCTTCTCCCCGGCCAGCCGATACAACCCCGCCAGACAAATAAACGGAAATGTCAGAAGAAGCATCTCCGACCGAAGCAGAAACGCCCCGATCACCAGCAGCACAGAGGGAATATTCCATCGTAGAAACTGCCCCGGATCAAGTCCCTCCGGCGTAGTAAGAAACAAAAAAACCGCCGCCGCCGACATCACAGCGCAGGTGACCGTGTATTGTATATTGATCAGATGCGGCAGACAGACACCCCACATATACAGTGACAGCCCGACCAAAGCCAGAAGCTTCCACACCGCTTTTTCAAACGGGCGTAAGCATTCACACAGTCTGACTCCCACCAGATAAAAACTGCCGAACTGGCACAGGCACAGAAACAACCCATACCACGAAACCGTCCTGCACATTCTGTAGCACAAAGCAATCAACGCGCCCAGCGGATAGAGCGTCTGCATATTGTGCCCGTCAGGCGTACCGGTATAAATTCCCGCCATAATATCGTGCATCATGGTATCATCGTTCAGGTCATAATAGAAATCAAAGCAAATACCCATCAAAAGCACATTGACTGCCATAACAGCCAATGTCAATATAATGTTTCCCGCACTGCCGGGGCGCAGAGCCGGAACGCAGATATTCTTTTCATGTCTTTCGAGTCTTTTTCCATCCTTCATGAACCATGGTCCTCTGTTCCACCGGACTCTGCTCCGGCCGTCTGTCAACACCGGTCTTTAGAAAAATTACAGCCCTAGTCTGCAATCCCTTGTTTCCTTTATTTTTCCTGTTTTTCCTATCTTTGCCGTCTTTCCTACTGCCTGTAAAACGCTTTTACCTGCTCCCCGATATACCCGGTCTCCTCTGCCGTCAGCTTGTAGAACATGGGCAGACGCAGCAATCTGTCACTCTCCTTCGTCGTATACCAGTCCTCTCCGTGGAAACGTCCGAATTTGAGCCCGGCAGGCGCAGAATGCAGCGGTACATAATGAGATACCGCCATAATATTCTTTTCTTTCAGAAAATCAATCAGTCTGGTTCTCTCTTCCAGATCCTTCGTTTTAATATAAAACATGTGACCGTTATGAGTACAGTAGTCCGGTACATAGGGTAATTCGATCAGTCCCTCTTTTGCAAGAGGCGCCAGCAGTTCATAGTACTGATTCCACCGGTCCAGCCGGGCCTGTGTGATCTCTCCCGCAATCTCAAGCTGTGCGTACAGATAAGCTGCATTCATATCACTGGGCAGATAAGAAGATCCGTAATTCTGCCAGCGGTACTTGTCCACCTGTCCGCGGTAATACTTGCTCCTGTCCGTGCCCTTTTCCCGGATGATCTCCGCGTCCTCAATGTAATTCTCATCCCGTATGAGCAGTGCACCGCCCTCTCCCATACTGAAATTCTTCGTCTCATGGAAGCTGAAACATCCAAACTCCCCGAAAGTGCCAAGCGGCTTTCCCTTATAAGATGCCATGATCCCCTGTGCCGCATCCTCCACCACCATCAGGTTATGCCTCTTAGCAATATCCATAATCACGTCCATCTCACAGCCCACACCTGCATAATGCACCGGCGCAATAGCCCGCGTGCGCTCCGTGACCGCATCCTCGATCAGCTTCTCGTCAATGTTCATCGTATCCGGCCGGATATCAACAAACACAGCCGTAGCTCCACGCAGCACAAAAGCATCCGCCGTGGAAACAAACGTATAAGACGGCATGATCACCTCATCCCCCGGCTTGATATCCGCCAGCAGCGCCGCCATCTCCGTGGCATGAGTACAGGAAGTCGTAAGCAGACACTTCGCCGTCCCCGTCTCCTTCTCGATCCACTCACTGCACCTCTTCGTAAAAGGCCCGTCCCCGCAAATCTTCTGATTCTCCACAGCCTCCCTCATATATTCCATTTCCTTCCCCGTATAAGGAGGCACATTAAAATTAATCATACCCATTTCCTTCCCGGCCGCTCCTACTTCCGTTCCCGGCCCCATGGGAAGAATGCTCGCCCCCGGCGGCATTCTTCCAGACATGACTTAGTTATACTTAGACACCGTCCTTCGGTGTCTTAGTATAACTTCATGTCTTAGTATAGCACAGTCCTACTCCCCTGTCACATACACCACATACCTTCCATTGCCGAACGCCTCTTCATAAGCGTGTTCCTCCATATATTCTCCCAGCACCTGCAGCTTTTCATCCTCATCCATGGTTTCCCGCTCCACGCCAAACCAGTTCATTCCATCCGCATCTTCGTTGAGATAAGCGGCCACCGGTGAAGCGGTTATGATAACCGGCGGCTCTTCAAGTTTTTCCATATCCCGCTCAAATTCCACCATACGGTAGGAATCCAGATCAGGCCAGAATGTAGACAGTGCAGACGGCATTTCCAGCAGATACCCCAATCCCGGTATATCCCCGTACAGAATAACCTCCCGTCCCGCAAGTCCGTTTTCTTCGGCATACACCGCCAGTTCCGTAAACCATGCCGCATTGTCACTGTTCGTATAAACGCCCGACACTTTTGCCGGCACTGTCAGCTTCGTGTCACGAGCCTCCCCGTTAATACCGTCCTGAAAAGAAAAAGTCAGATGAAAACACACGCTCTGGATCAGGACAAATGCTGCCAGCATTGCAAAAGGTATTCCCCACACCACGGTAAGGTTTTCTGCTTTGCCGGACTGCAGCCGTCCCCATGCGATCCAGAGCACAAACGGCGCAGCAAGAAACATATTATTAATGATCGGATACAGCAGATTATTGCTCCCCAGGGGTGTCACAAAAATCTGTACCAGCACAAGCACTGCCATTACCTTCTGCTCTTTTCCCGCGCTTTTTCCGGCCAGACACCATACCGCCGCATAGACAGCCGCCAGCAGAAGCAGTACCGCCGGATAATAGATACTACTGTATTTATAATAGAGGAACGTGAATACCCCCTGTCCCCAATAAACCCGGAGCAACACAAGAAATACTGCTGCGTAGAGCATACGACAGGCAGCCACCCACCCCCGCCGGCCCTCAAACCATCTGCGCTGCATCTGAAAAAGCACCCACCCGCCGGCCATGCACACCGCCGCAAGTACCAGCCAGGCAGATCCCCGCAGGTAATCACCAAACATCCCCGTCAGCATAGATGTGGGCTTATAGTCCGTTGCTTTCTCCGTCATGGCAAACATAGTCTGTACCATGGCCGGATAGGCCGTCACACCATATTTCACGCAGATTGCGCCAAAAGGCAAGGCAAACCCGGCCAGATAGCCCGAAACGCACCAAAGCGTATCCGACACAATCTCTTTCCATTTCTTCCCGCAGACCGCCGCTGCATACCACAAAGCCACGATCAGAGCCGCCTGCACTACATTGGGCATACGCACGCCCACATTGAGTCCCAGGCAGACACCGGCCGCCCCATAAAAGCCGCGTTTTTCTTCCAGAATACCTTTGTATAACAACACAGTTCCTGCACACATCAGCAGATAGGTGAGATAATTGTACAGGATGATGGACGGGCACCAGCACAGTCCAAGGGCAATCAGTTCTCCTGCAAACAAAACAGGAGCCGGAATGCGTACCGGCATGTGCATCCACAGCTTTCCGCGAAAAACTCCATAAACGCCCAGCGCGGTCACAGACTGGATCAGTGCCGTATAAAAATACATTCCCGTAAGCGTCCCGCCAAAAGGCAGATGCATCAGCAGATTCCCCACTCCGTTAGCCAGAAATGTTGCCACCATCCACGTACCTTCCATTTCAGGAAAGTACAGGAAATTTGACAGACTGTATGCAGCGTCGGACACATCCAGACCCTGTCTGATCCCGGTCAGCGGATAAAAACCCAGAATCAGCGGAAAAAGAATATTTTCTATGAAGTTTTGATATCTCTGGTACACATCCTTTATTTTTTTCATGAATCCCGCTCTTTCTCCCGGCGTTTCGCTGTTATGATCCCGCCTTTTTCTTTCTAATCAATTCTCCCCCGCTCTGAAAAATCCGTGCCCGCACAAAATCAACCGCCGTGCCGGCTGCATACACAAGCAGTGCACAGACTATCATATGAGGCAGAAACAGCCAGCTTCCCCGCACTTTCTCCACTCCCAGCCACTGCAGCCACCGGTAGCGGATCAGTATATGCTCATGAAACAGGTATACGCCAAAGGTATACGGTGCCAGCCGCCTGATCATCTCCGCGGCCTTTCCTTCCCGAAAATCCATATCCTTAAAAGCCATAAAAAGTCCCACCGAACCAAGCAGACACAGAACATGATTGTAGGTGGCCGGCATATTCATATAATACTCCAGTGAAGGCACCCTTTCCGCCAGAAAGCCCGTGGCCGCCGACAGCAGAAAAATGCCCAGACTCATGCACACATACAACAGCACGGCTTTTCTTTTCTTTTCCAGCCCCGGACACCCGTACAGCCGCAGATATGCCGCGATCAGGAACAGGCAAATAAACCAGCCGTAATCATACCCGTAACGGTCCGTAGCAAGGGCTGCCGGTACAATAGATTTCCACACGGAAAAAAAGAGCAGCAGGATGCCGATGATTACCTGCAAAGTCTTTTTATCCAGCGCTTTTACGCCCGCCGCCAGAAGAGGCGACAAAACATACAGAATCAGATAAGCCGTGGCGAACCAATAATGCTCCGTCTCCACAGGCAGTACAAAATTCAGCCAGTCATACACCGACAGTTCTCCCGCCGGAATCACACCGGTACAGATCAGGACAACCGGTATCAGAATAGAATAAAAAAGAATCTGCGCCGCCAAAGACACCACCCGTCCCGGTTTCCACACAGACTCCACCAAAAAGTACCCGCTGAGCAGTACATAACAGTTTACCGCAACAATGCAGAATGCCTCCACCAGATGCGCCCCATAATTGACTGCGGAATGCTCCTCCGTATACAGCAGAATCAGATCACTTTTATTCAGATAATGAAGAGCAATGATCATCAGCATTGCCACGATACGCAGCAGTTCGAAATTCGCCTGTCGTTTTCCCTGCATCCGTTACTCCTCCATTCTCCTTTTCCTCTTATTTTCCGGGTCTGTTTCCTGTCTGTACCGGTTCTATCCCTTCCACATAACAACGCCATACTGCCATGTTCCGCCTCTCTGCGCTGCCTGCAGTCCCGCTTATCATAGTATCTGCCGCCGGATCATTTCTTTTCCTTAAAGGTCTACAGCTTGCCATAGTATCTGCTGCCGGATCACTTCTTTTCCTTAAAGATCCACAGCTTGCTCAGGAAATAGTTGGCCAGGATCACGACCACCTGACAGACAAATTTCGACAGATACTCATTGATCCCCGCAAGATCCACCATCACAAACATCATGCCAAGTTCCAGAAACTCTGTTGCCACCCGTGCACCAATGAAGGATGCAAACTCTTTGCCCAGAGACTGCACATCCTTGTTCTTGCTCTTAAAGACAAAGGTACGGTTCGTCCAGTATGCAAACACTACCGTCAGCACCCACGAAAGCGCCGTCGCAAGCATATAATGCATATGCAGCGTGGATGCAAACAGAAAATACAGTATATAATTCAATACAAACGCCAGAAATCCGAAGATCAGATAATTGAATCCCTCCTCGTGCTCCTTATACAATCCCCAGCCCCAGTTCCAAACCTTTTTTATCATATGACCTGTTCCTCTCCTGATACGTTTTTCTTATCTCTCCCGCGCGGCCTTCCCGTTCTCAACCCGATATACCATATCGCATTTCTCGATGGTCTGCAGCCTGTGGGCTATGATGATCAGCGTTTTGCGCCCGTGCAGCCTGTTGATGGAATCCATGATCGCCGCCTCCGTCTCATTGTCCAGCGCGGAAGTGGCTTCATCCAGCACCAGCACTTCAGGATCCTCAAAAAGCGCCCTGGCAATTCCGATTCTCTGCCTCTGCCCGCCTGACAGGCGGATGCCCCGCTCTCCGATCCCGGTATCCAGACCTTCCGGAAGCCCTCTGACAAACTCATCAAGCTGGGCCTCTTTCAGCGCCTCCCACACCTTATTGTCGTCAATGTCTTCATCCGCACAGCCGAAAGCCACATTTTTGCGGATGGAAGAATCTATCATAAAGATCGTCTGGGGAATATACCCGATGTTTTTCAGCCAGGAAGCGTAATGTTTCCGCACATCCACATTGTCCGCAAGGATTCTGCCTGTCTCCACCTGCAGAAGCCCCAGCATGATATCCACGATAGTCGTCTTTCCCGCACCGGAAGTGCCGACGATCCCCACTGCGTTTCCAATCGGTATGACCATATCCGCATGGTCAAAGATCAGCACATCCGTGTTCGGATATTTGAAGGTGATGTTCTCCAGAAGAATCTCCTTTTTGATGGGAAGCTTTTCCACATCCACTTTTTTCTGATAAGTCTCCTCACCGTAATCAATCTTGTCGTCACGGATCTCTTCCTGCAGGTTATCACTGACTCCCATGAAAAAGGGTTCAAAATACGCGATGGACGTGAGGTGGTTGTTGATCCTGTTGGCACAGGGGATAAGCCGCATCGCCACAAAAGCCAGCATCGTAAGCTGAGGCATGATATCTTCCACCTGAGTGCCGTTCAGAAGCTGGATCATCATGTACAGGATCATACCCGCGATAGCCACCGTCTCGATCAGCAGTCTGGGCGTCGAATTAAACAGATTATAGCGTTGCACCGCACCCACATAACCGGCCCCGCATCTGGAATATTCATTGATAAAATAACTTTCTTTGTTGGCAATTTTAATCTCTTTGATTCCCATAACGGACTGATCAATCCATTTATACAGCCCGCTGTAATACTCCTGATTTTCCTCTCCCGCCTTCTTCATGATCGGCTTGAGGACACATTTAATAATAAGCAGGACGGCGATCAGCAGGATCGTGATCGTAATGCTCATCCACACATCTGTCAGCAGGCACACAATTGCCAGAAAAACAAACACAATTCCCTCGCTGATCAGCTGCAGCAGCGAAAGAATCAATCCGTACATGTTGTTGACATCCGAAGTAATGCTGCGCTGAATCACTGCAGTATCCGCATTCAGATAATACTCATAAGGACGTTTCATGAAATTAATCATCATTCTCCTGGACGTGGCAAATTGATTCGTGTACACGAAACGAAGCTGCATTTTCTGCTGGAAAAAGAGAAAAACATTTTTGACCGCAAAAATCACCGCCAGCGCCACCATCACAAGAATCATCAGGTCTCTCGTGTCATTTATGTGAAAAATATCGCAGATCACCTGCAGATATACATGCTTTTCCACTGCATTTTCTTCCACCACCACAGTCATCACCGGCACAATCATAGAAACTCCCAGCGTCTCAAGTATCGCCCCGATGAGCATAAGAAAAACAAGCAGCACCATTTTTTTCTTCTGCTGCCTGTCCAATAAAACCATCAGCTTTCTGTATATTTTCATCATACCGATAGTATGTCCTTTCCTCTGAAAATATCATTTTATTTTAGCACAGCAAGGCGGAAAAATGCAAATTTTGTTTCCAGGCCATGTAACAGTTCCCGGCTATGTAACAGCCAATGCATCCGGCACCCTTTTCAGGCTGCCTATATCTGCTCATTCTGTCTGTGCAGTTCCGGCGCCTCATACCTGTCCAGAAAATCCTCACCCAGAAAAAGCACCTCCTCCGCAAATCTGATCCCGTTGGGTACAGTCAGCACGGAGATCACACGTTTAAAGCGCAGATCAGGTATAAAATTCAAAATTTCCATGGGAAACATACCACTTAATACGATATGACCGGAAAATTCCTTCCGATAATCCAGTACGTCTCTGGGGTGGGGCTTGATCAGAATCTGGCCTTTCTTTCCATCGATCTCCCCGTATTCCTGAATGATATCTGAAAAAATCTGTTTTCTCACATCCAGATCACACAGCGGTTCCGACAAGATCAGGATCTTATCCGCCGCACCGGCCTTAAGCTGTCCCTGAAGCCTGTCAAGATCCTCGATAAACAACCGGATCAGAATATCCTTGTCCTCCCGCGTCAGCCTTTCCACCAGTCCTGCACGGGGTACTTCAATATATTTTTTGCACGGATAAGGCACCACGCTCTTGTCATTGATCTCCATGTCCAGACAGTACTTTCCGTAACCGTTCTGGATAAAGATCAGATTGCGGGCCGCCATCCATGCTTTCAGTTCGAAATGCCCGCGGTTATCGTAGCGTGCGGTATCATAATACTGGATACAGTTCAATCCGTCCTCCACCGCATGATAATATATTTTCTCATAGCTCAGATAATAACCGATGGGATCGGAATCACAGAATACGTAAATATCCTGATACTGCCTGAAATCCACCGGCACATATGCCTTCTCAAGCCTGCCAAGCAGCTTTGTATATTTAATGCGCGCCAGCATGTTGAGGACGATATTGCCTCTGTCCATATGGTACTTTTGCAGTTCCGGGAAAAAAACATCCTCTTTCTCATCGAACATCACCACTTCTTCAAACAGCCCGCATATCTCAGCGCGTTCCTTCAGATTCCCGAAGTTGTTCGACATGGTGCTGAGAACCAGCGTGGCCTTTCCCTGTCGCTCCTTCGGCAGCGAAAGTTCTTTCAGGCACGTAACATATACATGGTAGTACGTATGGCATACATAAATTCTTTCTTTCATCGTTATCCGGTCAGCCTCCTGTCTGCTCTGCCGGTTTCCCCGCATGGTGCGGCCCGGCAACCTCTATCAAATGTCCGTCGGGATCATAAAGTCTGACTACCTTGCGCCCGCCGGCATCTCCTCCGGTTTCGGGCGGATTAAGATAACGTACCGGCTCCGGATACCCTTTTATTTTTTCCAGAAAAAAATCCAGATCATTCTCCTCAAAATACAATTCCGCATCGCCGTCGCCACGGACAGTCTTTCTGCCTGTCAACGCTTCCCAGGCTGCCCGCTCCTGCAGAACCAGCCCTTCTGTGAGTATCACATTTCCCCCGAAATCCTTCACCGCCCTCAGACCGAACAGATCATGATAAAATTTCTTAGAACGTTCCATATCATCTACAACGATGAGAATGTTTTTCAGTTTCATAGGATTACCTGTTCCTTTTCAAAAATGTTCACCTTGTCAATTCATTCAATATCTGATTTAGATTTTACTTGACATATTTCCGAAATCAAGATATGCTGACAAAAAGGAGATGGGTTTTGCGACCGTACAGCTTAGTGCTCAAGCGGGGTGCTCGTTTCCTTTTTTATTCTTAAAATATCATATAAGTATTTTTTTCCATCTTCTGCACATCTTATTAAGATACGCCCCCTAAATATATTGTATCTTTCAATGTTTCCCGACTCATCACATACAGGCAGTGCAAATCTTGAATCATACCGAAACCACCCATATTTAGCATCATGCATATGCTTCTTTTCATAATTATCCGCAAACACCGGTCTTGTTGCAATTTGAATTATTTGCGGTATAGCTTGTACAGCATTAGCTTTCGCTTTCGCCAGCATCCCTTTTAAACTTGCTGTATCTTTTGATCCAACATATTCATCAGGAAAATCTTTCGCAATATGTATTATTTCAGATGTCTCTGCAATAGTATAGCTTTTTCCAATATATTCTTTAAGATACCCCTCCACCTCTTTCCAGTTTATTCTTCGTTTTCCTTTAAATTCAATGTGATTGATCAATGCAACTTTATTACCAGTTATATCCTCTATAATATTGGCATATTCGCTCAAACGGCTTCTCCTTTTGCTCAATGAATCCATATCAAACTACGCATTTTGTATAATAAACATATTCTTTCCACCTCCTCTATAGTTAGAGGCTAAAAATATTAACTCCACTCCATCGATAAGCACAATATTTCCCATACATTCACTTCATTAAAATCATAATTCAGTATATATAACATAGCATTCAATATATTCACCGTCAATTTAATTTCACCGGAACACGCGAAATACACAAATTATTTTTTACGCCCGCAGTCCATGCCAGCCAATCTTTTTGAACCGCCCCATTGTATCTGACCCCAAAATAGGGTAAGATTATTTGCATAATAATCCCCATGCATATCGCAAGCCCATTTGCGATACTGCTTAAATAGAAAAATCTAACCCCATGTCGGAGCAGTTTGCTGCGATGACATGCGTATGTCCAACAGAAAGGCATCCACATGACTGGAAATACAGAACAACCGAAAACTCCTTATTTTGTCATAGACGAACCCGTTTTACAACGCTATTATGACATGCTCACCGGCTCTCTGGCATCTGCCTGGGGCAATTATCTGGTAGGCTATTCCTTTAAAACAAATTCCCTTCCCTGGCTGGTTTCTTTTGTGAAAGACCGGGGCGCCTGCGCGGAAGTGGTGTCTGAGGACGAATACAGCCTCGCCCGCTATCTGGGCTACCTGGACAGCGAGATCATCTACAACGGCCCTTATAAGGGCGAACGTTCCTTCTGCGATGTGCTCCTTGCCGGCGGCATCGTCAATCTGGACTCTATGCAGGAGATCCGGTGGCTGGCCGATCTGGTCAGCAGGTATCCCGACAGGACTTTTCAGGCAGGCATCCGTGTCAATTTCAATCTGGAAAAAATGTGTCCCGGCGAAACGACCATGGGGGAAGAGAGCGGCAGGTTCGGTTTTTGTTACGAAACCGGCAGATTTGCCGAAGCGCTGAAGCTCCTGCAGGAGATGCCCGGCGTTTCCGTGACCGGACTGCACCTGCATTCCAGCAGTAAATCCCGCAGTGTCAATATTTTCCGCGCCATTGCCCGAATGGCATGTCAGCTTCAGGAGGAATTTGACCTTAAACTTTCCTATATTGATCTGGGCGGCGGGTATTGCGGCGGCATGGCCGGAAGGCCGGAATATCCCGACTATTTTCCGGCGGTTGCGGAGGAACTTCGCAGACGCTTTTCCCCGGAACAGACCAGACTGATCGTGGAACCGGGCATTTCCCTGATTTCCAAATGTACCACCTTTGTCACAGGCGTTTTTGATACACGGGATATCAAAGGCACCCGCTATGTGATGACCGACGGAAGCCGTTTTAACATCGATCCTACGATGATAAAATCGTCCCATTTGTATCATGTGGACTATACAGATGTTTCCGCTGAAATTTCTTCTGAACATAACTTATCCGGCCGCAGGCCTCTGGCCCGGCAAATCGTCAGCGGCTTCACCTGCATGGAAGTGGACCGGCTTTTTACCTGTGAAGACCAGCCCGAACTGATACCCGGCGACCGCATCATTTACGAAAATGTGGGCGGCTATACCATGAGCCTGAATCCCCTTTTTATTCAGTATTTCCCTGCCGTATATGTTCGTAACGGGAATAAACTGCGGATGGTTCGCAGGAAGTGGACACCCGCCGATTATGTACAGGGAAGTGAATTGTAAATACCGGATTGACTCTGAAATACAAGAAAGGCATGAACACCCATGGACAACTCTGTAAACATTCTGATCTTAAGCTGCGGCACCAGAAATCTTCTGGTACGCTATTTTAAAGAAAAAGGGAATGGCATCGGTAAAGTCGCAGGCACCGACTGCAGTCCCCACGCTCCCGCACTGTATGAGACAGATGCTCATTATATCGTGCCGCGCATGACCGCCCCCGGCTATCTGGATACCATTCTCGATATCTGCCGCCGGGAAAACATCGACGCTGTACTGCCGCTGCAGGAAGACGAGCTTTATCTGATTGCCGCGCACCGCCGTCTGTTCACGGATGCCGGCATAACGCCCATTGTATCGGATGCATCTTCCGTTGACCTGTGCCGCGACAAATACGCCTTCTACCGGTTTTTGAAGCAGCACGATCTGCCCGCTGTTACAAGCTGTATCAGCTTCGAGGCTTTTCAGAAAGAATCTGAACAGGGGCACATGAGCCTCCCGGTCTTTATCAAACCCAACCGGGGCTGCGGCAGCATCGGCATACAGAAAATAGACCGGCCGGATCTTCTGGAAGTTCTCTGCCGCATACAGGAGGCACAGGAAGATTCTTATATCATTCAGAATTATGCTGACGGGGAAGAATTCGGCGCAGATATTTACGTGGACATGCTGACCGGGAAACCTGTTTCCATTTTTGTAAAAAAGAAACTCCGTATGCGTGCCGGAGAGACGGAAAAATCCGTTTCCTTTCACGATGAAAAGCTTTTTGAACTGATTGAGAAAACACTGGAACCTCTGTCTCTGGCAGGTCCCATCGACATGGATATCTTTCGGGTCAACGGACAGTACTATATCTCCGAAATCAATCCCCGTTTCGGCGGCGGCTATCCTCATGCCTACAACTGCGGGATAGACTTCCCGAAAATGATTGCCAAAAACATTCTGGGAAAAGAAAACAAACGGCAGATCGGCAATTATGAAGCCGGTGTCTGCATGTTGAAATATACGGATCTGATGATGCTGAGAGAATAGAATATCTCAATGCATTTGCACCCTCCTGCAAGGCAGCAGAGCATCAGATCCTCGCGGCCGGCATTCGCCTCATTCCATCAGTTCCCACTTAAGCGGCGTTCCCTTCTCAATATCGCAGACCGCCGTCTTCCCCAGGACTTCTTCATAATGCATCGTATGCAGTCCGTTGTGAGGACGTATAGAGCGCACGTTGTCCGGGGTCAGCCTCTCTCCTGCCCGGATATCCTGCACCGCAAACAGTGACCGGGATCCCCCGTGTTCCTTCTCCTGCTTCTCAGTCAGACCGTACTCCGGCACGCCCAGCGCCTGCTCCACAATACGGATCTGATCCACCATTTCCTTAAATTCTTCCGGTTCCATGGAAAAAGCGCCGTCCGGGCCGCCATCCGCCCGCCGCAGTGTCAGATGCTTCTCCACCATCTTGATTCCCAGTGCGGCCGCCGCCACCGGCACCACACTTCCCATGGAATGATCCGAGAGTCCTACCGGACAGTCATAAGCCGCCGCCAATGTGGGAATCATTCTCAGGTTAATCTCTTCATAGGGCGTGGGATAAGCCGACACACATTTTAACAACATGACTTCATCATTTCCGGCCTCCCGGCATACCGCAAAAGCCCGCTCGATATCCTCCCTGTGAGCCACCCCTGTGGCAAAAATCATGGGCTTATGCATCTGCGCCGCTCTGCGGATCAGAGGAAGATCATTGATCTCATAAGAAGCGATCTTATAGGCCGGCATGTCACATTCCTTCATAAAATCCACAGAGGCAAAATCAAAGGGCGAGGAAAAGCATTCCAGTCCAAGGCTCTTTGCAACCTCCTGCAGCCTTGGCTGCCATTCCCAGGGTGTCGACGCTTCCTGATACAGCTGGTATTCCGTCATGCCGTCCCACAAGCCGCCGCGGTTCATAAACCACTCCTTATCGCTGTCCACGGAAAGAGAATCCGCCGTATAAGTCTGCAGCTTGACGGCATCCGCCCCGGCTTCCTTCGCCGCATGGATAATTTCCACCGCTCTGCCGTAATCTTTTAAATGATTCCCGGACATTTCCGCCACGCAGAAACAGGGATGTCCTTCTCCCACCATCCTGCTGCCGATCTGAAATTCTTTCTTCATTCTTATTTCGTTGTTACTGTTCACTCCGTTTCCTTTCCTGCCGTGGCAAATCCGGATTTCAGCTTCCATCCTGCAAAGCGCTTCATCCGGTGTTATTCTTCTCTGCCCTGTCATTTTCCCTCTTTTTGCTGCTGTCAATTCCACTGTTTTACAGTCCTCAGATACCGCCGGTATTTTATCTGTTCATCATCCTGCGGTATTTCACTTCCGCAATTTCCCAGTCATCAGGATTGTCAATATCCTGCACTTCCAGTTCGCTCATGATCACAGGAACCATATGTGGCAGGTCCGTAGTCTTATATTCCATAAAAAGCGCTGTACGGCAGCAGTAAAACTGGCCGCAGTCATGATAGTACGGTTCCAGATCCTGGGAACGGGTTCTGGCATGTTCCGGCCATTTCATCCGAAGTTCTCCCGCTTCGTTCAGCACCATGCACCGCTGCGGCGGAAAAGAAAACGCCACCACGGGCATGACAGAATCCGCTTTCTCCAAAAGTCCCATGGCATCCTGCAGCTTCTGTGCCGTCACAAAAGGCGCCGTGGGATAAAGACAGCAGAATGTCTCAAACTCCCGGCCCTGTTTCCGGTACGCTTCCAGTACCTCCATGATCACATCGTCAGTGGAGGCATAATCCCCGGCGCTGGCGCTGCTGCGCATAAACGGCACCTGCGCTCCGGCCTCCCTGGCGATCCTGGCGATCTCTTCATCCTCCGTAGAAACCATAACTTCATCAAACAATCCGGACTGCAATGCCGCTTCAATAGAATAAGTTATGATCGGTCTTCCGCAGAAATCCCTGATATTTTTCCGGGGAATCCGTTTGCTGCCGCCCCGAGCGGTAATGATTGCGATTGATGACTCCATCTCCTGTCTCTCCTCCCATACATCTTCCATTGTCTCAGCCCTTCACGCCGCCGATCCAGAAACCGTATTCAATATCTTCCTCCGCACTGATATGGTAAGGCGGCTCCACATCCGCTCCCCAGCTGTCAATGCCGCCCACACCCCGCACCGCGCCGAGCACGGTGAGCACCGTCCTTCTGGCCGGCGGAAGTTCCTCCTGATGGGAAGCGTTCTCAAGTTCCATTGCGGTATAAGGAAGACATGCAAAAGCCAGATCGCCGCCCTCTTCCGCACGGAAACACAATCCCTTCTCTTCCCCGTCTTTACGGGAGTTGTCCAGTGTGCTGCTCCGGTATATTTCCACCCACTTCGTCTGCATATGCACACCACAGTCCTGGGGAACCAGATAAGGTGTCACCGGCAGGCCCTTGACCTCATAAAGTCCGTACACTCCGCCCGCCATCCGATCGGGGTAAGTCTCCCCTGATAATCCTTCATAACAGTATCTGTCCGCACAGGTAGGCATGATAAACCGCATCCCGAATACCGGAAGTTCCGGAAGTCCTTTTTTTCCCTTATAATGAACCCGCACATGGATATCTCCGCCTGTAACGACTTCATAACAAACCTCAACCTCCGTTGCGGGAACAGTAACAGTCTCATAAGTATAGGCAATCAGCACATGCTCCGCCTCCAAAGCGCCCTCATACATGTTGTTGGCCGGTGCAAGCGGAACCCCAATCTCTCTGCCGTCCACGCTCACCGCCACCCCGGCACATTTGATGAAACAATCTGCACCCATCCACATGGCGCTCTTTAAAGCAAATTTATTTCCTCTGTCATTGTCCGTCAATGCCCGCCAGAAGGCCGGCTGAGGCGCACGGTAAAGCCATTCCGCGCCATCCCTCACAAGGGACTCCATTCCAGGCCGGACGGTGGAGAAAAGATAAGAAAAATTTTCTCCCCGCACACCCACGGACACATCCCCCATGATCACCTGCAATTTATTCGTGCAATCCATAATAATATCTTACCTCCTGCATAGCCGGTTTCTCCGTCCTGTCTGCAAAAACGATTCCATTGCCGGAAAACTCATAATCGCTGGGGCGGTCGTCAAAGTCACCACCGTAACACAGTCTTCTGCCGCCTGTGACCGGATCTCCGGCATAGACAGCCTGGTCAATATAATCCCATATAAACCCGCCGTGATACATCTCGAAACGGTCCAGCAAGTCAATATAAGACTTCATGCCACCCATGGAGTTGCCCATATCATGCATATATTCACATAGTAAAAAGGGCTTCTTCGGATCATTTTCCAGATATTCAATAATTTCCTCCGGTCTGGCATACATCCGGCTTTCCACCTCAGATACAGTATCCTCGTATGCCCAGTTGTGAAATACACCCTCGTAGTGCACCAGCCTGCCGTCATCTTTCTCCTTGAAAAAGCGCTGCATTGCGGCAATATCATCACCCACGTAAGACTCATTGCCTAACGACCAGAACAGAATCGACGGATGGTTTTTAAATGTTTCAAAATTGCTCCTGGCTCTGTCAAGCACCGCCTCTTTCCACTGCGGCAGGCTGCCCGGCACGTTCCAGGAGGGCTCCGTAAATGCTTTCTGCCAGGATCCGTGACTCTCAAGATTCGTCTCAGACATCACATAAATCCCGTTTCTGTCACACAAGTCATACCATACAGGCTGATCAGGATAATGGCAGGTACGAACCGCATTGATGTTATTATGCTTAAAGCACTGAATATCCCATTCCATATCCTTAAGTGTGATACATCTGCCGCCCTCCGCGCTCCACTCATGACGGTTGACCCCGTTGATGACCAGTTTCCTGCCGTTAAACAAAATAACCTTGTCCCTGATCTCAATACGGCGAAATCCCGTCTCACAGGAAACGGCTTCCACCACCTCTCCCGACTCATCCCACAGCATGACCGCCAGTTGATACAGATACGGATTTTTGTTTTCCCAGAGATGAGGTTCTCTCACCCCATCAAAAGATACGTCCATCGTTTCTGCCGCTGTCAGCGTCTTTTCCGCAACCGTCAGTCCTTCCTGATCCTTCAGGGAAAGGGTTACCTGCCCGCCCCTCTGCATTCCTTCATCCTTTTCCCCTGACAGTATCAGTTTCACACTGACACTGCCCTCTTTCAGATCATCGGAAAGCACCGGCTTCACCCACAGATCCTCCACATGCAGTTTCGGTTTTGCGTGCAGCGTGACATTTCTGTAAATTCCCGAAAAACGGAAGAAATCCTGATCCTCAAGATAAGCCGCCGTGCTGTTTTTGTATACTTCCACCGCCAGCACATTGCCCCGGTCTTTTATATATGGGGTCAGATCAAACTCCGAAGGTGTAAAACTGTCTTCCGCATAGCCTATAAACACACCGTTCAGCCACACATACATGGCCTGCTCCACACCTTCAAAGCAGATGCAGACTCTTTTACCGCGAAGTCCCTCACCCAGATCAAAAACCTTCCGGTAGGATCCCACCGGATTGTAATCAGCCTCACTGAAAGATCCCGCCTCTGTCCTGTTCTCTCCCAGTGCATAGGCAGGACGGCGAAACACCTTCCCCTCCCAGGGATACATCGTGTTGACATACTGTATCCTATCATAACCTGCCATCTGAATATGGCAGGGCACTTCAATCTCCCCGAATCCACTCGTATCATAGTCCGCCTGATAAAAATCCGCCGGACGCTCTGCAGGATTCACAGAATAAGCAAACTGCCACTTTCCATCCAGTGACTGCCGCAATGAACTTTGCTGCCGCTCCATCTCATTTTCATTCGCATAAATCTTATGATCGCTGTGCGCCGCAAGCTGTCCTACCCGGAATACCTGCGGGTCGTCCAGCCATTTTATGTCAGCCTGCATCGTATATCCTCCTCTCCTGTCTCCAACCGGAAACCGCCTGTGCCGCCGGTTCTCCTGTCGCTTTTTTATTGTAGCAAAAAACTCATGCCGCGTAAATCAGATTTGCGTTTTTACGTTGGAATATATATACTGGAAGCATGATCTCATTCAAAACCCCGGGAGGCTTTCCATCATGACAAACTACCGTTCAGATTCCACACTCAATCAGGCAAAACAGACACCGGCCTCGACCGGTGCACCGCACATTTATTTCAGAACAGACGGCAACAGCGAGATTGCCACGGGACATCTGATGCGTTGTCTGGCCATTGCCCGTGCCTGTGCAAAAGCGGGCGCAGAGGTTTCCTTTATCCTGTCAGACAAAGAAAGCCTTTCTCTTCTAAAAGAACGGTTTGCTTTCCCCGGAGAATTTGAGTCACACTGTCTGGGCAGCGACTACAGGCAGCTTCCCGGAGAACTCCCCGGCCTGCTTTCCTATCTTCAAAAAAAAGAGTCCTCAGTCATCGGATCTGTTTCTTCCAGACCCTGGATCTTTGTGGACTCCTATTATGCCACTCCCGCTTATCTGGAATCTCTCGGCCGGGTCTGCCGCACAGCTTACCTGGACGATCTCAGATCCTTTGACTGCGCCGTTGACCTTGTGATCAATTATGATACAGAGGAGGACTGCCCCTATTATGCCCGTGCCGCCCGCAAACTGCTGGGCGTGCAGTACACCCCGCTGCGGGAACAGTTTCATTCTCCTGCATACGAAGTGCGCCCTGAGGCAGCCCATGTGCTGCTGTCCACCGGAGGCACCGACCCCCTGGGTGTGGCACAGCATTTGCTGGAAACCGTCTGTCCTATGGACTCGCCCGGCACTGCACTGCAGTCTCTCCACTACCATATTCTGACCAGCCGTTCAAACACCCGCTACGATGCTCTGACCGCCCTGGCTGACAGGTATCCCTCCATTCATATTCATGAAGGGATTACGGATGTGGCTTCCCTGATGGCATCCTGCGATCTTGCCGTCTCCGCAGGCGGCACCACCCTCTGCGAACTATGCGCCGTGGGGGTTCCCGCCGTAAGTTATATTATGGCCGACAACCAGCGTACTGCCGCGGCATCCTACGCAGACCGGGGGCTGATTCCCTGTGCGGGAGATATCCGTATGGTGCACGGACATAAATCAGAACAGCCTTTGGTAAACCCGGAAACCGTGGCAAATATTTTCTCTTTTCTGACAACCATGTCAAAAAATTACGCCGCACGCAAAGAAAGCTCCCAAAAAATGAGAGCTTTCCTGAATGGCTCCGGAGCAGATCTGATCGCCCGGGCACTCTTATCCTGAATGATATCGTACCATATCATGCTTCCTGTGTCTCTTCTCGGCCTTCCTCTGAAGCGCTTTTCCTTCTCCTTTTCCATGCCTGCAGGACAAACGCCGCAATTGTCAGTGCCGTAACCAGATTCGCCAGTACAAAGGCCGGCACAGGGCCGTATCGGATATTGATCTGATGCTCCATACCGTCTCCCTTGACCGTAAACCGCATTCTGGCACCCAGTCCCCTGTCTATCGTCACCCTGTCTCCATTTTCATCGTAAGCACGATAACCGAGATAACCCTGGATCGGAATCTCAATATAAGCGCCCTCTGCATCCGCCGTATAGACCAAAACTGCCTTTGTGCCTTTTTTCCGGAAATCCTTCACCGTGACATGTTCGATGTCAGATGTGACCACACTGAGAGCCATCTCATCGTCACCTGCACCTTCGATCCGCCATTCAAAGGCATAGAACAGGCCGATATTGGATGCCATCTTGCTCTCATGCCCCTTGGAAGCGACAGACTGTGCGTTGGCGTAAGGCATATGGCTGTTATCCGAAGGCACAGAAACGATCACCAGCAGATTCAATCCCACCAGAAGCGCAAACAACTGGTTTCGATGGGGCTTCAGAATCTGCGATTCTGATAAACCAATCACTCCCACAAAAAGAAAACATGCCGATGCCGGTCCCAGAAAACGCCAGGGGAACTGCATCATCGTGGCAATATTGTGAAACAGACTGTTTGCCAGCATCGCCCTGCTGGGAAAATACCCCGTTGTCATAAAAGCCAGCATAACCCCCAGCACAAGCAGATACAGCAAAAAACCATCCCGTTCTGTTTTTTTCCTGTCCCGCTCACACAGCAGGAAGATCACCCCGATGCCCACACACCCAAGAAGCCCAAGTCCAAAAGAAAAATACTGCTTATTGTAAAGGCTCAATGTCTGGGTAAAGTTGGAGGGATTGATGGACTGCTCAAAATAACCGCTCCATCTGAGCACCTCCGTACTCAGATCTTCCTTGAAATAATAGTAGACAAAAGGTACAAGATACCATATGTTCAATAAAATCGTCACACCCACTGCCTTAAAGATCTGTATATACCGCCTCTCCCGCAGGATTTTCACGCACCACACAAGCGCCGTAACCACGCAGAACACGGCCGCGTAAGCCGCACTCAGAATATGGCTCTGCAGGATTCCGCTGAATCCGATCACCAGAAAGTACCAGTATTTCCGCTCTCCCATGATCACATGATAAAGTCCTGCAATCAGCAGCGGCCAGAAAACCAATGCCAGCGTCTCCCCCAGATCCCCTCTGGAAAAAATATTCGTAAACCGGTAAGGCATCAGCGTATAAACTACTACGCCCAGAATAATGCTTCTACGGGATCTGCACATGGATCTGACCGCAGCATAGGCGCAGACCGCTGAACCAAGATTCGCCAGAAAAATCAGAACCTTGTAAGACAGTCCCAGAGATACCCGGCAGATCCTTAAGAACGCGCCTATGTACAGGAACAGATAAGGATACATCGCATTCAGATATCCATTCCCGCCCAGTCCTTCCGGCTGAATATTCACCGGAATCTGGCCATCCAGAATACCGTCCTTCAACCCTTCCAGGCGCGCCAGATGAAAGCACAGATCGTCTCCATTATAAAGAAATGTCTGCATCATCGGCGTGGTGGCGAGCAGCGCCACTCCCAAAATAACGCTGTAATCCACAAGCTGTTCCTGCGTCAGTCGCTTTTTGCCGTCACCGGTCCAGTGCTTCCATACAGCCAGGCTGCACAGGAAAAAGATCAGAAGGAAAAAATATGTATCCGTATAGAACAATGTGCGCGGCATCAGACTCAGCTTTTTGATGGTCAGCGCACCTTTTCCGCTGTAATTGACCTGCAGCTGCATCTGCTTGGCATCTTTTGACAGTGTAAACTCCTCAGTCATTTTCGAACGCAAAGGATCCATTGGCCAGGCTGCCAGCTTCCGTCCCTGTTCCCACAGTTCCAGAACAGAATCTGCTTCCTCCGCCGCATATTCCAGCGTGAACGTGTAAGTCCCCCTGTTCATGACATATTGAGGCGTGCTGGCAACTACGCCGTTAACCGCCACAGATTCCCGCAGCAAAAGGCTGTCCTCCGAATCGATCAGTCCCACGGAATGCTGAAGATGTGATCCCGCATACTGCAGCGGACACCTTCCCTCATCTCCCATCCACAGCAACAGCCCGATCATGCATACTGTGACAAGATAGATTATTTTACTTTTCATGGATATTTCTGTTGTCTGCATTCATGTCCCCTTAATTTTGCTCTTTTCCGCCCTCTCAGCGTTTCAGCTTCCTGCGCAGCCCCCGGTATCCCCACAGCAGTTTATAATACAGTATAAAGAATGCCGTAGATTTCAGCTGCATCCGGACAAGCTTCTTCTCCTCGGCTCCGATACGCTCCCTGTAATACACATTTTCCTGAAATGCCGGGAAGGTCTCTGCCATCTCCCGCCCCAGCCGCTTCACGAATCCGTACCGCACCGGCCGCACACCCTGCATATAGGTAAAAAGCGTATTTACATAGAACAGGGTTGCAAAAGTAAATTCCAGTTCCCCGTGATACTGCTCCAGATATCCGTAGTCTCTTGCTTCCTGCAGCATGATCCGCCCCGCCTCCATGCGGTCCTCGCACCGTTTTGCGGTGATCGTATGAACCGTGGATGTATCATGCTGGTAATAATAATATAACGGTTCTTCGATATATTCAAAATGTTTTGCCCGCAGCATCCATGAATTGGCCAGTGCATTGTCCTCATAAAAAATACCCGCCGGAAAACGTCCCGGATGATCGATAACGATCTCTCTGCGGTATACCTTCACCACAAGGCTTCCACTGTCCAGAATAAGCGACCGATACTTTTCCTCATTCAGCACACCCGTCTGCTCCTGCTTGTTGTTGTGCACCACCCGGCCGATCTTCATACTGTGCTCTCCGGTCAGATGATAGTCACAGCCTACCATATCCGCACCGGTCTCCTCGCCCTTACCGATCAGCCGTTCATAGAAATCCGGCGTGATCCAGTCGTCACTGTCAATAAAGCCGATCCAGTCGCCTTTCGCCAGTTCCATGCCGATGTTTTTGGCTCCGCCCTGTTTCTGATTGACCTCGGAATGAATGGCGTGGAACTTTTCAGGATATAATTGCTCATAGCGCTGTAAAACCGCCCAGGACTCATCGGTGGAGCAATCGTCCACCGCCAGGATCTCATAGTCCTCTATGGTCTGCGTCACCAGTGAATTCAGACAATATTCCAGTTTCCCGTCTGCCGCCATATTATACACCGGCACAATGATTGATAATTTCATAACATCCCCGTTTCCATTCCGTGTCCGCTTATACGGCCTTCCTCAAAATTACGATTGTCTGTAAAAAGAACAGGTTGTGTAATTGCTTCCGGCGCCTGCCTTACTCTGCGGCATAATATTCCGCAATCTTCATCACCGCCCGGATTACACTCTCCACATCCTCATCGGTCATGGCATAGTAAAGCGGCAGGGAAATGATCTCCTCATACAGTTTCTCCGCGTTGGGACAGATCCCTCTGCGGTAGCCCAGCTTTTCATAATAAGGAAAAAAGTAAGTGGGAATATAGTGTACGTTACAGCACACATTTTCCGCCGCCAGCGCGTCAAAAAACTGCTTTCTGTCAATGGTCAGCTTCTCCGGTACAATACGCAGGATATACAAATGTCTGGTGGTATCCGACTCTGGAATCTCCCGCTGCACAAACAAAGACGGCAGTCTGCCGAAAGCCTCATCGTACCGCGCCACGATTTCTTTCCTCCGTCTGCTGAACATGGGAAGCTTATCAAGCTGGCTGATGATCAGCGCCGCCTGAATATCTGTCATGCGGTAATTGTATCCCAGATCCACCTGTTCATAATACCATGCGCCCTCCGGCTCATGCACCATCAGATCGCTGTTTCTCGTAATTCCATGGGAACGGTAGAGCAGAAGCTTCTGGTAAAGGGATTCATCGCTGGTCAACACCGCACCCCCTTCGCCGCCGGTAACCGTCTTAACCGGATGGAAGCTGAAAGTCGTCATATCAGCGATAGAGCCGTTGGCTTTGCCTTTATACTTCGTACCGATCACATGGGCACCGTCTTCAATCAGCGTAAGTCCATGCTTTCTGCAGATCTCCCTGAGGGGATCCAGCGCCGCCGATTGTCCTGTGTAGTCCACGGCAACCACCGCTTTCGTCTTCTCTGTGACTGCCTCCTCCACTTTCTGCGGATCAATATTATAAGTCTCCGGATCAATATCTGCGAAAACCGGCCTTGCACCACAGTACAATGCACAATTTGCAGATGCCGCAAAAGTTATGGGCGTGGTAATCACTTCATCCCCTTCACCAACTCCTGCGGAAAGCGCCGCAATATGCAGAGCCGCCGTACCGTTACTGCATACCACCGCATATTTCGCCCCGGTCAGTGCACAAAGCTTGTCTTCCAGTTCCCTGATCTTCGGCCCGCAGGTCAGATCTCCGTATCTGAGCACCTCCACAACAGCCTGCACATCCGCTTCGTCTATGTATTGGTGCCCGTAATAAATTTTTGTCTCCCTGACGGGCGTCCCGCCCTCAATAGCAGGTTTATCGGTCTCCTGCCGGTTTCTTATCATTTTCTCTCCTTTTACGGTTGTCTGATCCATCTTCTGACTGCTCCCTTTCCCTTCCTGTCACCACAAAGGACATGCACCTGTCATGCATGTCCCTCATTCAACCATTCTGCCATAAAACATCATACATCCCAGGTGCACGACAGCATTCAACCTGCTATAGTCATATACCGGACATCCTGAAGAAGCATCTTATTTCTCCAGTTCCACATCCTTAAGAAGCTCTCTGATATCTTCCACAGACAGCCACTCCCTGTTCGTCCCGGAACTGTAGGAAAATCCTTCCTCCACCTTCTTACCGCTCAGATCGGGCTGCTGCCTGTCATTCCATGTCATCTGCGGATAAACGATAAAATGCTTGTCATACTCATAAGTCGTATGGGAATCCTCTGGTGTCACCATAATCTCATGAAGCTTCTCGCCCGGACGGATCCCTGTTTCCCTGATGGTGCATCCCGGCGACATCGCCTCCGCCAGATCCGTCACCTTAAAGGACGGAATCTTGCTGATAAATGTCTCGCCGCCCTTGGCCTCTGCCAGTGCTTTGATCACCAGTTCCACGCCCTGGGTCAGGCTGATCCAGAAGCGGGTCATACGCACATCCGTCACCGGCATCTCCGTAATCCCTTCTTTGACCAGCTTATGAAATACGGGAATGACCGAGCCGCGGCTGCCAGCCACATTCCCATAACGTACAATGGAAAAATTAATATCTTTAGCGCCGGCATAAGCATTGGCTGCCACGAAAAGCTTGTCCGATACAAGCTTCGTGCCTCCGTAAAGGTTCACCGGATTCACCGCCTTATCGGTAGACAGCGCCACCACCTTCCGCACACCTGTGTCCAGCGCCGCGTCGATCACGTTCATTGCACCATGAATATTGGTCTTGATCGCTTCATTGGGATTATATTCACAGGCCGGCACCTGTTTCAAAGCCGCCGCGTGAATGATATAATCCACGCCCTCGCAGGCTCTCTTCAAACGCTCCACATCACGCACATCGCCGATAAAGAACCGAAGTCTGCTTTCATATTCTTTAAACTCGTCTGCCATAAGCCACTGTTTGAACTCATCCCGCGAATATATAATAATTTTCTTAGGATCATAGTGGGTCAGCACGTATTTTGTAAAGCATTTACCAAAAGACCCTGTCCCCCCGGTGATCAGTATCGTTTTATTATTTAACATGAGGTTTCCTCCTTACATTGTTTTTAAGTATAGCATAGGGAAAATTTGTTTGCAATCTTCTCTCTTCTTAAGTTTATCCTGAAATGAATGCCTGTATAACTCTTCCTTTACTTACTGCCACCGATCAGTACCTTCTTCCCGCAAAAAGCAAACCCGTATTTTCGGATTCTCTCCGCCGGAATCCCTTTCGCTATGAGATTCGCCTGATAATCCTTCCCCTCAATCTGCCGAAGCGCCGTCTGCACCGTATCGGAAAGTTCCTTTTCATCCTCATCCTGCACCTTGAATTCTATGATCACGGCATCGCGCCCATTCCCGCCGGCGCCGTCCGGGCCTTCCATGTCTTCTGATGCGCATGGTATCACCCTTGGCTCCAGCATGATATCGTATCTGCCAAAACCGCTCTCCCGGTTCGAGGTAACTGCATACCGGTCAGTCAGTTCCACCATCAGTCCCAGCACAAACCCGTGGTAGAACCGTTCCGGCTCCGCCCTCGACGGCTGATTCCCTGTGTCAAAATAGCTGAACATCTCCACCGTCACCCTGTTCATATAAATGTTCATCGCCCTGACGTCATCCAGAAGCAGCGCTTTGATAAAATCATTATAATAAGACGTGACTCTGCCGAACCATTTCCGGATCATCCCCCGGAACATGGTTTTTACTTCAAAATTGGTCAACTCCAATTCATACTTTTCTTTCCATTCGCCGTACTGTGATTCACAGACTTCATGCCTCTTTACCTTTAAGTACCCGCTTGCAAGCAGCAGGCTCCACACCGCCTGCTCCTCCTGGTCCAGATTGCTGAAGACGATCTGCTCGTCAAAGCTCGTCTCAAAGCTCTCCCCCTGCAACAGCCGCTCCATGGTCATCTTGATCTCCGGGCTTCCCTCACGCACCAGTTTCCCCACCAGACTGTTGGCGCTGGTATTCGCCCAGTATGCCCCCACCTTCTTCTCGTCAAGGAAGTTGATGATCGACCATGGGTTATAGATGTCTCTTTTTCTCCCGAATGTAAAACCGTCATACCAGTCTTTTACCTGCTGTTTCATGCCGGATAATCCGAATTCCTCCAGCGCGTTAAACACTTCCTCCTCTGTAAATCCAAAACAGTCCGCATAACTATCAGAAGTAGTAGTCACTACCTTCAGATTATTCAAGTCAGAAAAGATCGACTCCTTGCTGATCCGCGTGATGCCCGTCATGACGGCTCGTTCCAGATAAGGGTTCGTCTTAAAGGTGGAATTGAACAGACTTCTGATCAAAGAGGCCATTTCTTCCCAATATCCATTCACATAAGCCTCCTGCATGGGCGTATCATACTCATCCAGCAGAATAATAACCTTTTTCCCATAGTATCTGCCAAGAAAATCCGACATCTTGTGAAGCGCCCACACTGCCGTTTCCTCTGCCATATCGAAAGTCACGCTCCTGAAGTAATCCTTCTCATTATCTGTCAGAATATCCCCTTCCAGCAGGAAAATATTTTTGTTGTAAATGTCCTCTAAAATCCTGTTGATAGACAGCCTTGTCCCCCGGTAACCCGGTTCTTTCACATTGGCAAAGCTCAGAAAGATTACCGGGAAGGTACCCTGAAGCCTGCGGTATTTTTCCTCCTGCCATACGGAAAGTCCGTCAAACAGTTCCCCGCGCCCGGCATACTTGACAGAAAAAAACTTCTCCAGCATACTCATGTTCAGCGTCTTGCCGAAGCGCCTGGGACGCGCGATTAATGTTACGCCGTCTCCGCTTTCCCACCATTCACGTATCATCTTCGTTTTATCAATATAAAAATAATTTTCCTGTCGTATCTTTTCAAAATCCTGAATTCCGATGCTTACTGTTCTTGCCATATCAATCCCCCTGCATACCGCAAGCCGGCCTACGATACTGCTTCATGATAGAATCTCTCCGTTCAGCCGCCTTCGGACGGCAGTTCCTTAGTTACAGTATATCCGTTTCCTCCCGCAAAATCAACGAACTCTTTGAACGCCTGGCTTTGTACCGCCGTAGATGGCATCCTTATCCTGGCCGAATCCGCTGATAATCTCCTTACCGTTATAAATCTGATTGGCAATCTTATCTACCATAAAAGTTGATATCTCCATCTTCGGATCATGCAGCCTATAAGCTTACATTTCAATTCAAAGCAATTAATATACAACATCGCCATGCCTTATTTGGATAACAGATATGCAGGAAGCCCGTGATAAAAGAATGAGCGGGTTGTTATACCCTCCGCCAAATACAAGCAGTAACAAAATCCTCAGGATAAAATTACACGGAGCACAATTCTATAAGCGGAAATAAAATATATTTTCGCAAGAAAAAAGATGCCGCCAAATGATCTGGTGACATCTTCTCCGGAATCTCTCCAACAATATAAACTTCCTTAACTCTACCAAGTAATTTTTGCAGTTACAGCCAGAGTCTTATCTGATTCCTAACCGGTTACTCTTTTCCCTTTTCGTTTTTTGCCGCTTCTAATAAGCTAAATATGGCTTTTCTTTCCGTACCTCCTAAAATCTGAGCCATAACCACCACTTTATCTACATTGGTCTCACATTCATCCAGTACACGCAAAAGCAAATCGCTCTGCTGTGAACGCTGCGAAAAAGATGTGTTGATAATAAAAAATGCTTTCTTAATCAAATGTCTGTTCTTATTACAACATTCCATGTACGCTTCATTGGACATTTTCATGCCCTCATCCAATTGGAAATATGGAATTCTGCTATCCCGCCAAACCCGGTATAAGGCATATATCTTCTCCTTATCCGTCTGCAGAAAAGTATTCCCGCAAATCCCGTCCTCCCAAAGCCGTCCATAAAAATCTTCCGTTGAAATATTTTCGGATAAGAGACTTTCCAAAACTCCCTCAATCAAAGGCTCGCATTTCTTTTTCAGGCGTTGGATCTCGGTTGCCGTAAACACCTGATCAGGTTCTTTCTCTTCTGTAGAATCTATTTCGTCTGCGTTCTCCAGAAAATATTGAAATGCTGATTTAGGTTTCTCTTCCTCTTGAATTCTGTTGTAAATTAACGCTGCTATATCCAGCTTTTCTCCTTTTAACTTCCCGAGAACATCTCCAAGCCATTCTGTAAAAGGCTGTCTTTCCGTTGATTCGTGTAATGTAATTTCTGTATCCATTCATTTACTCCTACTATGGTTTTTACAGGCCATTCATAACTAACCATATTAAATATTTCTTCTCCCCGACGGTAATTCATAATATCCGGCACACCCAAGCTTATACCACTCCCTACGTCCAAGCCACTTATTACCTTATCATATACATACTCTGTACTGCCATTATTAATGCTGATCGCTTTGCGCGGCTCTGTGTAACTGCCGAGTACCTTTTTGTTCGTACTCTTTAATTTTCCCAGCAGTTCTTCTCCTTGTGGTTTTAAAAAATAATATTTCTGCCTGCCGGACAGGCGATGGCTGATCAGATAGTCAATGTCTTCATCATCCATGATTTGCGTCAAACGTGAAGCGCTGATCTTTCCTTTTTGGGCAAGTTCCTTATGAAGAATACCCGGCCGCGATTCGATTGCTTGAAAAAGCCAGTCTTTATCTTTATACTTAGGTATAAGCATCTTCATTCGATCCTCATCCCTGATCTTTTGATATCTGCATTCAAAAGATCTGACGCTCCCCCACATCCCGCCATAAAAGAAAGCCTGCTCGGATGACAATTTCTTCCATTCCCGATACCGCCATGCCTCACCCAGCATAAAACTCAGCTTCCTGTACTCTTCCGGCATATCCGGTAAATCTTTCGGTTCCTCCGCCGCCAGCTCATCCATAAGTGAAAGCACCTGATCCTCTGTTATGCCCTGACGGGATCTTAAATGATCCGTAAGCCTCCTGCATACAGCCCTTAACGGTGATCCTTTTCTCATATGCATCCCCCTGACTAAACTATTCCTAAACAATATTATAAACGAAAAACAGCCTCCATATCAAGCAATTTTTGCCCACTTGCCAAAAAAGCCTGCAAAAAATTACAATCTGTTTTGGGTAATTTTACCGACAATTTTCCCCTCATCTACATCTTGAGTCTCAAAGGAAAAAGGTATACAAAATATACACCCCGTACATTTCTCACAATTCTCCGGTTTACTTTTCATGATTTTAACATTCGCCTCAATAATACTTCCATTCTTATACGGAGTGATAACATTTCCTCTCTCGTGCTCTTTACCGTCAACCACAGCGCTGCAGCAATTACACGTCAAAGAACTGGTAATCATATTCATCTCCGTGATATTGCCAAGCTGCTTTTCAAATCCGCCATGCAGAGATTTGCTCCATGCCGGCACAAGTAGAAAATCAATTTCAAAAAAATCCGCCACTTTTTCTGTTTCATTTCTGTTTGAAACGTCTCTGCAGATAGCCGTCATTACACTTCCGATTTCCGGAATTTCAATGATCAAGGATTCCTTTCCGGGATTACGCAACCCTTCGATCCATCTCTCTCCATCTTCGTCCTCGCCGTCATAAGGTTCCTGTTTATACTGCTCGCCTAATGGTTTACCACTGTAACTGTATACACGAGCCACATTGTTATCATCTTTTGTCCAGCCGCTCCCCGCAACCACTAAAAACAAATTTTGCAGTTTTTTGGGATTCGTATAATACATCACTTCCAGATAATCGCCTATTTTTTCCTGCATTTCCGGAAAGCACACATATTCCGGGAAAATTATAATATTTGCTTTCAAGCGGATGGCTTTCTCTAGCAGCTGCAAAGCTTTTTTAACTGCTGCTTTTTTCTGCTGTCCCATATATGCAACATAAAACGAATTGCCACGCGATTTTTTAAAATCCCAAAACTTTTCTTTTCCAAACGGAATCGCAGCAATTTTTAGTTTCTTATCCCGTACAACAGCCCGTCTGCCATGATCATTCTCTCCTATATGCAGTGTTACCAGCTTAGGAGGATTCATTCCTAATGACAATTCTGATTTCTCTAAAAACCTTATACACTTGAAATTATGACGAATCTCCGTTGTCTTTATCTTGCTGCGAAAGTTCAATTGATCTGCCGCTTTCGTGAGTATACTCTCGGCATTGCTTCGATAAACATATGACTTTTTTTGATATTTTTTATTTAATGGTTCATCCAGACTGCCCGCCGTCCTGTTTTCCGCATACAGATCTACGGCCTGTAACAAATAATAAGCAATTGCCGCCTCATTATAAGTTTTCTTCTCATAATTTACTAATTTTTGTTTTACGCCTGATATATCCTGCAATGTTCTTTCCACGATTTCATCCATTGAATATCCTTTGTCTTTTTGAAGAAACATAACAGAAAGCCCGTAGCTGAATTGATTCAGCATTGAAAAATTCGGATTATTTTCCTCCGTATTTTCCGAATACTCTATATATTTCGCAAGAAACTCCGCCTGATTATGAATCTGCACGCACAATTGATCATAGCAAACTGCCGCCAGATCATAAATCGATGCTATCTTTGTTCTGTTTTTGCTGATTCTTTCGTATATATCCATCTTCCTATCCTCTTAGTTGATGTCTATATAGTACTACACAATGAATTAACTTACAACATCCTTTCTATCTTTTATGCAGACACATTCCTCAATACACTGCTGTCTGGCAATCCACTCTGTATCAGGTCTCTGCTTCACAAACACCTGTCACAACAGCTTCCAGAAACAGCCAGCACTCCCCTACAATTCACCCAATTCATACACATCACAATACTTCTCCTCAAACACCAGCCGACAGTCCTCTTTCTTCAGAGCGCCCTCAAAAATCCGGCTTCTGTGCATCTCCCAATCAATGCCCTTAGCCACATATACCACCACTCTCTCCGCATTCCGTATCCATTCATCGGTAATCCCATCCGCTCCATCCGCCGCGGCAAAATACACCTGCGGATAGGCCAGCAGTTCATTGGTCACATCCCAAATGCACCATTCCTCGCCTGGCTGATACAGATAGACCGCCGGCACATTTTCTTCCGACCGCTCCGCCGCAAAATCCGTCTGTTCCCTGTCTTCCGGATAAAGAAATACTACGTTCTCGGACAGATATCCTGACACTATCAATAAAAGGCAGCAAAGGGCAGCCGCCGGCTTCAATCCGTTTTCAAGTGTCTTGACGGCCGACCACCCCAATTGAATGTTCCTTTTTTCCATACTGAACGGTTCACAAATTCGTTTCCACCGTTCCCGAACAGCCAGAAATATGAGAAGCACAATCATGCCGTAAACCGGAAGCTGATAGCGGTTGGATGTCTCCCCCAGAAGCAGTGCAGTCTTGGAAACCGTCAGAAAATACCCTGTCACGGCAAAAAGCAGCATATAGAATCCGATTCCTGCTCCGGCGCACTCCTTCTCTTTCTTTCCGTCAGCCATTTTTCCGCTTCCGCCTTGCAGGCTGTCCGCGGCCACGCGCCCGCTGCTGCAGTCTGTTGCATCATCAGAACCTGCACTTCTCCCGTTTCCGACTATTGTACCTTTCACGCGCACACCGACTCTGTTCTGCCGATACACCGTCACCCCAAGCAGCACAACAACCAGCAGCAAAAACCAGAGTCCCCGTCCGAACACAAACCGGTCCAGAAGGTCTGTAAAAAAGCGGATTCTGTCAAAGGTATTGGACAGATCAAAAAAATTCTCCGTAGCCTGGGCTCCCCGCTGTCCCCGGAACATCTGCCCCAGACAGGAGGGATAAGTCAGATATGCCAGCCCCAACGCCAGTCCCTGACTGATGCCGTACCTGATACAATTCCACAGATTCCGGTCCCGCCAGAGCAGCCACACACAAAATGCTGCTGCCATATAAAAAAGAAAAATGAAATAATAATACTGCGTCAAAAATCCCATGTAAGTTACCAGCGCCATGGGCACAAGATATTTCCGCACAGACAACCGGCTCTTTGGCTCACCGGCCTGTGCCGCGCTTACATGCAGGATGCCGCACAGCAATACAAACGTGGTCAGCATCTCATACATCCTGATAAAAACCACACCGCTCATAGCGGCAGGCGTAAATCCGTAAAAAAGCATGGCCCAAAGCGCCGGCCGCCGATCCCGTCCTCCGGCCAGAAATGACAAATATGCCAGTAAAGCAAGATTAATTCCATGAAAAAAAAGATTCACCGACAACCCGATCCATTTCGAAAACACCTCTGGCACAAAGGATGCCACCGTATGAAACACCCAATAGTACATCGGCGGATGTACGTCCCATGACTGCACCAGCTTCACCAGGCCATACTGAAAGCGTTGATCCGGCAGCACTACAAACTCATTGCGAAAGGTTTCCCTGTCCATCCACTGCCCGCTTTCCACATAAAAACCATTGGTGCGCGCAGTAGAATAGTAGGTGTAATATTCATCCTCATGAAATCCCTGTTTTTGTGTACAGAAATAAAAGGCGGCCGCCATCTGCGCCACCCAGATCACCAGAAACCATATGATGTATTTTTTATCTGTTACTTCTTCTTTTCCGCCTGTCACAATATGCCACTCTCCGCATCCGCCAAATCCTGCTTCGCCGTCTCTGTACAATCGGTCAGGCCGCCCACCTGCCATATCCACTCCGGCCCTCTCCCGTCAAACCGGATATCCTGTCCATCCAGCCGGTTTACGTTCCGTCAAACCATCTCAATCCTCTCATGTCCGTCCGCTTCGCACCTTCATCGTCCATCCGTGCACTCTTCTGACCGTCCACGGCGCAATCGTCAGCAAAATCAGATACACCTTGTTTTTTCCCGTGAGATAGGGATTTCTCACAGTATCGCCCACATGTCTGCGCAAATACCCCTTAACCTGCCGGTAAAATGTATTACTGCCCGTCATCTGGGAAAGGGGCACGTGGAGCAGATAGTCAAGCCTCTGGTACAGATTAAACCGCACCGCACAGACATGCAGCGACGGATATTTCTCATCCACCAGTTCCTGCATTTTATCCGCATTATCCACGATATCCAGAAAAACTCTGGAAAAACTGTCCCGAGTCCTGCTGCGGGTAGTGCTTGCGGCACGGCAGACCACATGATAACACTGCTTCGGCAAAATCATGATACCGTCAATCTCCTGCAGCAGCTCCACCAACAGGCTGAAATCCTCATTCAAAACCCCTTCCGGAAATTCATGTCTGTCAAACACTTCCCGCTTCACCAGCTTGGTGCAGAAGGAGCAATCCCCCCGGTGCAGAAGTAATTCTTTCAAAAAATCTTCCGATCTGCAGAAGCACTCCTCTTCCGGCGGCACACACACATCCGGCTGCCGCTGCCCCTTTTCGTCCACCTCGTCCCGTGAAATCTGTACCACCGCTGACTGCCCTTTTTTCATGGCGGCCATCATCAGTTCATACATATCCGGCTCAATATAGTCATCGCTGTCCACAAATCCCAGATATTCTCCTGTAGCAAGCCTGATTCCCATATTGCGCGCCGAGGAAGCCCCGCCGTTTTTCTTATGGTAAGTACGGATCCGGCTGTCCTGTACAGCCAACCGTTCACACAGCTTTTCTGTCCCGTCCGTAGAGCCGTCATCTATGAGCAGGATTTCCAGCAGCGGGTAAGTCTGGGCGCAGACAGATCTCACGCACTTTTCCAGGCAGTCTATGGAATTGTAAACCGGAACGATCACACTGATCTTCTCGTCCATCTTTTTCCCTTTCCGTCAGGCACCTTCATGGTTGCTGCTTTTCGTTTTTTTCCCCGGAACACATACAGCCGTCCAGACATTGCCTTCTGTTTTTCCCCAAAACGCATACAGCCGCCCGGATGTTGCCCTCTGTTTTCCCCTGGACACATACACCTGCCGCTGGCATCACCCGTTCTTCCTTCCAGTCATAACTTCATACATCCGCCCCGGCCTGACCGGCTGCGCCACGCTTAAGGGTCCTTCCTTCGCCGGAACGATCTCGCCCCTTAACAGTCCCGCCGCAAACCGCAACAGTTCCGCCGCCGCACGCTCCGCATTCCAGATGTCCCGAATGGTCTCATAAGCCGCCCGTCCCATCTTCCTGCGCTCTTCCCAGTGTGCAAACAAATCCAGCATTAACGCTTCCATCTTGTCATACCGGTCATCGGGATAGACCAGACCGTTCTCCCCATGCCGGATCAAATATGGCGCCGCCCCCACCTGGGCATTGACCACCTCCACGCAGCCGCTGTTCATGCCTTCATTCACCACCGCTCCCCACCCTTCCAGATGATTGCTCGTAAAAAGGTGAATATGACACTTTTCCATCACGTCCCGCACCTGTTCCGGTGCCGTATAACCATAAAAATGAAAATAAGACGACAGTCCCGCTTTTTCCACATCCTGTCTGATCTGCGGTTCCAGCTCTCCATCTCCCAGCATGTGGATGCAGAACCGGTATCCCCCGGCTTGCAGTCTTTTTGCCAGCCTTACCGCATATTCAGGGTGCTTCAGCGGAATAAACCTTCCCGCCCAGACGATGTGTAACGCCCCGTCCCGAAATTTCATCTGTTCAAACTGCTCTTCGCTGTATGTACGAAGCGCCGTAAAATATCCCCACTGAAACATTTTTCCCGGATAAGCTCCAATCAGATGAAAATCTGACGCCGCATAGGCTCCCGCGCACAGCATACAGACATTCCTGTTGCGATACTGAATATGTTCCCGGTATTTCGCCGTCAGTCCCCGCGGCGAGACCGCCTTCCACTGTCCTTCCCGGTAAATCCGCTCGCTCACCCGCATAGTAGCCTTTCCCGTGGAAAGTCTGGATGCCGCAAGTTCCTCCCGCTCCGTCCACCCAAACAGCGCAACGTCACTCTCCGCGATTCTTTTCAGACAGTCGTACTCCTCCTCATACAGACATTTTACATAGGGAAGATTTTGCACATCCACGCCCCATCCCATGGCAAGCCGTTCCTTTTCCATGGGCATGGTCTGAATAAAAGTAAAGTCCTCCCCCAGATTCCGATAAAGCGCATCACACAGCGGAATCTGGTGATGATTGATGTAATTGGACGCAAAAGTAAAGGTCATGACATGATCTCCCGGTAAATGTGTATCAGGCGGTAATAGTTCTGCTCCGCATCATGATTTACACGGGCATGTTTCCTGGCATTATCCGAAAACCGCTCCACAATGGCCTCCTTCGTAAAAATTTCCATGATCCTGTCCGCCAGAGCCTCCACATCGCCTGCCGGATACAGCATACCGTCACCGCCGTCCGTCAGCAGGTTATGTATGCCGCCCACATCTGCCGCCACACAGGGCACGCCCAGCAGCATGGCCTCTCCCAGAGAATTGGGGGAATTTTCCAGGGCCGAAGGCATCACAAAAAGGTGGCTCTGCAGATACTGTGCCTTCATCTCCTCCGCACTGAGCCTTCCCAGCATGGTCACATGATTCTTCAAATGATTTTCCTTTATCAGCTTTCTCAGATATTTTCCATAAGCGGACAGTTTCATCCTGTCCCGGAAGCTCCCGCTCTCAATGATATTATTTCCCGCTACGTAAACATGTGTTTCAGGGAACTGTTCCAGCACCCTCGGCAGCGCCCGAAGCAGATAATGAAATCCCTTCAGCGGATAGTCTCCCTGACACAGAAAAATGCTGTACTGTCTGCAGGCATTTCTTTTCCATCTGTCATGATAAAAAATTCCCCGCAGCGTTTCATTCAGATAATGATACTGCGCCTCCGGATTGATCTTTGCAGTCTGTGTGCGGTCAAAATCCGTCCGGCCCGCAATGTGCCCCGTTAAAAGCAGCGCTTCCTTCTCATGTTCACCGCGTTTCCTGAATTTTTTCTGCTGCTGCCTGATGCTGTCTTTTCGGATACGGTCACGCAGCGTCACCTGCCGCTGTACTTTCATAGGCAGGTCCGCCATATACTCCTCCGCAATGGCTCCGCACAGTCCTTGCATACCGATCAATGTCCGCTCCGGACGGCCGTAAACCTTGACACATGCAAGGGTATGCGGAAATTCCGTGCCAAACACATGCAGGATATCCGGTGCAAAATCATCCAGGATCTTCTGAAACTGCCCTTCCAGTTCCGTATCGTAGTGTTCGGGTGTATCCAGTTTTTCCACAAACCCGTAACAGTGGCAGGTGGTATTTTCCCCAAGCTGCATATTTCGGTGAAAGTCTCTCATATCCTCTTCCACAGGAAAAGCGATCCCAAGCTCGATATGGTTCCATCCCTGCTCCTGCACGACCCTTTCCAGCAATCCGCTCAGCCAGCCTTCCCTGTTGCTGTAGGAAATCCCAAGCTGTCTTGCGATTGTCGGAAGCATAATATTACATACCCACAGTACTTTCATGTCATTCCTCCATTTCGAAGCATCGCAACAGTTCATCTCCCGGCCCACTGCCATACCTGACCCACAAAGCTGATCTGTTACGAATCGTTCCATGTTCCTACGTTGCTCTGTTATTTTTATCTCTCGTCAAACGCCCGCCGTAAAGCCTGCGTTTTATTTTCTGATAAACACCCGCCGTAACCGGGCTTTCTGCAATCCGTCTCCGTACCGGCGCCAGCGTCACAATCATGAGCAACCTGTACTTCAGCACCTTTGCGGCAGGCATATACCTGTTCACGATCTCCCTGTGCTCTCTTGCAGAGCGTTTCGCGTTTTCCCTCGTCTCGGAAAAACCGCCGCCCTCATAGGATGCCACCGTTACAGGAAGATATACGGTCACAGCACGGGCTCTGTAATAGCACCAGAGAAAATGTTCGTAATCCGCTCTCACGATATATCCTGTGTCAAATCCCCGCTCCCGAAGCAATTCTGCCCCGTAAAAACACGCCTGATGACAGGGCACATTGCGGTAGCACGCAAAATCGTCAATGACCGGATTCGACTGAACCAGAGTTGCTGTCTTCTGTTCGCATATATTTCCATAGCAGATCACCCTGGATCTGGATATCATCTTCATCCGGGTCATTCCATCCCTGACCTTCTCCAGCACACGGTCGTCATAAAAGCTGTCCCCGCAGTTTAAAAAAAGAACGAAATCGCCGCACACATACCGCACCGCCTGGTTCATGCCGTCGTAGATTCCTCTATCCTTTGTGCGGTACACTCTGATCTTCTGCCGGGACTTCGGGGTTCTTCCTGAAACGCCACCATCAGTCCCGTCTCCCTCACCGGCTGAACCATCTTCCCGACCCGTCTCCTCCGATCCGCACATTTTTTCATACTGCTCTAAATATTTTCTCGTGGTCTCATCCGTGGAACCGCCGTCTTTCAGGATAATCTCATAATCCTGCTCCGTCTGGGCAAGAATACTGTCCACCGTCTCCCGCAGCTTTTCTCCCGCGTTCAGACACACAACAATGATACTGAAAATCATATGTTTCCCCTCTATCTGCCGCACAGCCTGCCCTAATTCACATCCGACAAAATATTGACCATATCGTTGAAGAAAAAAGTCTTATAAGGCAGAATCAACGTCCCGTCATTGCCCGCCCGGCTCATATACATGGCAAAATACAATATTGCCGCAAGCAGAATCCCCAGCCGGAACAGCCTCCGCCACCGCTTATTTTCAACCTGTCCAAGCAGCATAGGCAGAAATAGTATATGGCTCACCGTCAGATAATATCCGATACGGGATATGATTGGAAGAAAAGAGCAGAACACATACAGCACCAGCGCTCCCAGATTCAAATAAAAATAAAATCTGAACCGCCGCTCTTCCTCCATCCCTTCACGCTTCCTCATATACCAGACGATCCCGGCAAAAACCAGAACCGCCAGACACCGCAGAATATTGATATAACTTGTACCGCCCTCAAGATACTCTGTATCTTCATAAGTGGGATATAAAAACACCACCAGCTTCAGATAAAAATCCTGTGCAAACAGAAACGTGGTGCAGAATACCGCCCCCAGGCCAAGCTGCCATTTCCTCCATCTAAGAGACGCAAGAAAATACAACGGAAGCACCACCAGCAGCGACTTATGGAACGCAGATCCCAGCAAAATCAATGCAGCAAATCTGCCCCACTGCCGGCGCATCACAAATTTCATGGAATAGAGAGCCGCCGCCAGCGCCAGATAATACCGTACCGTACTGAATGTCTGGAAATAATATCCCAGCATCATAAAAAGAAAAAAGGTCAGCGGAAAGTCATCACTCTGCTCGTACATTGCCAGCAGAAACAGAAAAACCGTCACGAAGGCATACACCGCAAACACCAGAAGATAATTCTCAAAACCGGACAGCCCGTAGATTATTTTCACCAGCAGATTAAAGCCGATCTCCGTAGGCACATAGGCATCACAGTTCACAAGATGCATAAATTCCACATATTTGGCATAGTCATTGCCCACATTCAACCTGCATGCAGACAACCCGAAAAGAATCAGAAAAACCGCCGCCAGACAGACCCGGTTGCACATCTGCTGTCTCGTGACCCGATATGGTTGTGTGATCGGACGGCTGCACACCATGCCCGCAAGCAGTACCGTGACTGCCGCCACCGTGATATATAAGATCATCGACTGCCGTTATCCTTTCCCCGAACCTTTCCGGTCTCGCGCACCCCAGCCCGCATCCATGCAAAGGCGCGGCGCAGCGGCACTTCCTTACACATTTCTTTCCTGTGTACCCATAGAAAACGAAAAGCAAGCGGCAGGGCAAGCCATCCGTACAGATAATGATACAGTACGCCCCTGTCCCGGAAAAATTTCTCGTGGTAGCCGCTGAACCATGTAGATTCCCGCTCCACTTCCTCCCCGATACAGACTGTGTGGGCATAAATCTTCATCCCCGCTTTCAGACAGTCCTTCAAAAAAAGACTGTCTTCTCCGTTGCTGTATCTGGCACCCCCGCCGAATAACAGGGAGTAATGCACATTTGCCCGAAGCAGCGCCTCCCGCCTGACTGTAATGCTGTATGCCGGATACCGTCCGTAATTACGGTAATTGATCCGGTGAATATCTTCGTTCCAGTAAGTGCGCCGGGAAGGTGCTACTTTCACGTTGACCAGAATCATATCCGCCTCCGGCAGTTCCTCATAAGCTTTGAGGATTTTACTCTCATAATCCCGGTCCAGCACAATATCCTCGTCCGAAAAGACACAGATATCCCCGCCGGCATGGAGCAGCGCCGTATTGCGGCTGAGACCCACTCCTCTTTCCGGCATGGAAAAAACCTGAACCCTGTGCCCCCCGGCAGTGATCTCCTCATAACCGTACCGGCCGCACTGGTTCACGATTACGGCCTCCGTCGCTATATGCATTTGTCTGACCAGAGCGGCAGCATCCTTGTCCACCGCCGATACCAGTAACTGTATTCCCATGACTACCCTCTGCCTGAAACCACCCGGCCGTAATACCGGCCAAGGAACTTATCATCCGCACCGCTGACCGCTGTACCAGCAAGGGAGCATCCCCTGACTTTAAGCTGCTCAATGGCATAGGCCAGATAAACGGCATGTACGCCCCCATAGGGGACAACTATAATGACATTTTCCATACCGGCTGCCTCCTGCCATGCCGTCACGGCCTCTGCCTGTGAAGCGGCTGCAGCTTTTCCTGACTCCACAACAGGCGCTTTCGGCTCTGATCCTCTGTTCTGCATCACGTCCAGAACCGTCACTTTTCCCAGACTCTGCCGCAGATATGCCAGGTTTCTCTCATAATCCCGCCCCGGCTCTCCGTCCGCGCCGGCATAACCGATAAAGGGCAGTTCCGTCACCCGTTTCAAATCCCCCGCCACAAAAATGCGGTCGTCCAGCACATAAAAAAGCAGGATGCCGATCAGCGCCGCTGCCACCGCCAGCGCAAGTCCCACAAGCGCAGCCTGCACTGTTCTGGCATCTGCCGTCACCTGCTGCGCCTCCGTAGTCTGTATCACCCGGATCCGTCTGAACTCCTTATCCGTATCCCCGCGCATTTCAAGAACCTGCCCGGCCGCACGCAGGATGGCATCACACCTTTTTGCATCATGCGTTGTCACCGTAACTGTCAAAAGACGCAGGTCTGACAAAATCTCTGCTTTCACCGCCGCCGTAACCTCTTCTCTGGTATAGTCCTCCGGCAATTCTTCCAGCATCGGTTCCATATAAGGATCTGTGGCCATCAGGTCATTCCACGTATATCCGTTGTACTGCTGATAAATCTCGCCTGTCTCATCCGGGGCAAAATCCAGATATACCTTGGACACCGCCTGATATTCCCGCTCCGATTCCGGGACAGTATGGGCTGCGATGTACACCACACTCCCGACGGTGGCACCGATTACCGCCGCCGCAAGCAGCATCCAGCTCTTTTGTAAAAAAAAGAGCACAAATTTCTTCATATCCATGCCCTCGTCGGCATATCTGATCTCCCACATAGCTTTCGAACCCTTCCGAATCTTGTTTTAACCCGCACATACTCCATACGCTTTTTTGACACGGCTGCCTATTCCTCCGCATCCTTCTCTTCCCCGGCGCTCTTCCTGATCGCCGTCGTCTGGCTGCTGTCCACGCCCTCCGTGCTCTCCGGCTTGATCAGGATCTTCAGCGTCAAAAGCATCAGCTTCAGATCCAGCCACACCGTATACTGCTCGATGTATGTCAGATCCAGTTTCAGTTTGTCATAGGGCGTGGTGTTATACTTGCCGTATACCTGCGCATATCCCGCCAGCCCGGCTTTCACCTTCATGCGGAATGCAAATTCCGGCATTTCTTCCAGATACTGGTCGATGATCTCCGGCCGCTCCGGTCTCGGCCCAATAAAAGACATCTCCCCCCGCAGAATATTAAAAAGCTGAGGCAGTTCGTCAATCCTCGTGGCACGGATGAATCTGCCGATGGGCGTAATACGGGAATCATTCTTGGAGGCCAGCCGCGCCACCCCGTCCTTCTCCGCATCCACCTTCATGCTTCTGAATTTCAAAATATAAAATTCCCTTCGCCCCATGGTGCACCTGATCTGCTTATAAAGAACAGGCCCGCCGTCATACGCTTTGATGGCAATGGCCGTGATAAGCATAAACGGCGACGCAATGACCAGAAGCAAAACCGAGCAGATCAGATCAATAAAACGTTTGGCAAGCCGCTGTTCGATCTTGAGCGTATATTCCCTGGTCAGATAGATGGGTGTGTCAAACAGATGAAGCTGATCTGCACCCTTTACAAGCACGTCTGATATTTTCGGCATCATATAAACCCGGACGGAATTGCTGTAGCAGAATTTTAAAAGATAATTTCTGTCAGCCACCGGAATATCCCAGAGCACCACCGCACCGTAGTCCTTAAGGATCTCCTTCTTCACCGCTTCCATTCCTTCGGATATATTCATACTTCTGCTGATCTGATATTTCTCCTGTCGTGACTCAAACTTCGCCACAATATCGTCAATGGGGCGTTCCCCGTGAATGATCAATATGTTTCTCGGCGGAAAAGCCTTATAATAGCATTTATTACATACATACACCCACACGATCGAAAAAACAGTCTGTATGAGCATGACCTTTCCGATGGGTCTGACATTTACCACCCAGTTTGCCATCAGCGAAATCTGGAAATACGAGATCACATTGGCAAACAGCAGTGAAAAAAACTCCGAAATAAACACATCCACCGGTTTCAGATACCCGATCTTTAACACGCCATACGTACTTGCAAAGAAAAACAGCAGCACAAAATAGATCAATATGATCAGCAGATGCCCGTTGCGGAAGAAATTTGCTTTTCCGTGAAAACGCAGGAAAGGATAGTACTCTTCAAACCAGAAAAAAGCATAGATTCCCGTGTGAACCAGCAGTCCCAGAAAGGACAACTGTAATATGATCAATCTTTTTAAAGATTCGATACGTTTCATCATCATACCTCATTTGAATGGCAGTATCGCAGTACATTTTCTGCATTCATATCTGTGCCGCCCACATGCAGCACAGACAGCTTTACATGATCCGTCTCAATATAACACGAATACCTGCCTGATACCTGTCTCACAGCCGCCTCATAGTCGCTCTGTACGCCCATGGAATAAAATATCTGAAAGCCGCCGGCACCGACAGTTTCTCCTGTCTGCGGTACAGATTCCAGATCCGCCTGACAGCCGTCAGCTTGTTGGAAGATAACGACTTCGCCGGACGCCGGTAGACGGCCAGCACCTCATCCAGACCGAAAGCACAGTAGCCGCTCCTCAGAATCTGCCACCAGGATGCCGTATCTTCACTCTCCACCAAAGGCATTTTCATCAGCCCGGCCGGAATCACCGTCCGGTCAAACAGCACTGTGGTGGTAAAAATAACCGTTCTCGACAGCGCCTGCCTGTATGTGAGTTTCTGCGGTACATGCACTACCTTGCCGGTAGGGTGCGCCTGCTCATCTCCAAATTCATAAGCGGTAAACACAAATCCCGCCTGCCTGTCCCGCATAAACCGGAGTTCCTTCTCAAGCTTCTCGGGATACCACACATCATCTGCGTCCAGATACGCGATATACCTGCCCCGAGCCAGATCAAGCCCTGTGTTGCGCGCACTGGCGGCGCCTTCATTGTGCTCCTTGCACACCAGCAGGACTCTGTGCCCCGCCTCGTCCGTGTACTCTTCCACAGACCGGAATCCGGCTGCCTCACCGTTTTCCCCGCCTGCCTTTTCCAGAGCCGGTATCTCCCGCGGCTCTGCGCTGTGCCGCCAGTCTTTCAGTTCCCTGCGGATCACCTCTGCGCTCTCATCAGGAGAACAGTCTTCTATAAGCAGCAGTTCCCACGCCGGGTAAGTCTGCTCTCTCACCATTCTGATCGTCTCGGCAATATAGCCGGCTGCACGATACACCGGCACAATCACACTAACCAGCTCGTCCATCTAAAAATCCTCTTTCACAAGATAAATCGGCCGCTTCTTAACTTCCATGTATGTCTTGGATAAGTATTGCCCCACGATGCCCAGACAAAACAGCTGTACGCCGCTGACCAGCATAATAATACATACCAGAGACGGCCAGCCGGAAGTTGGATCACCGAAAATCAACGTCTTCACAATAATCACAATAATAAGAATAAACGCCAGCATACAGAAGAGCGCCCCCACCAGAGCCGCCACCGTAAGCGGCACCGTGGAAAAAGCCGTAATACCCTCTAAAGAATAGGCAAACAGCTTCCAGAAGGACCATTTCGTCTCCCCCTTTTTCCGCTCGATATTTTCATATTCCAGCCACTTCGTCTCATAGCCCACCCAGCCGAAGATTCCTTTCGTGAACCTGTTGTACTCCGTCATGGCCAGAATGGCATCCACCACCTGTCTGGTCATCAGCCGGTAATCCCTGGCGCCGTCCACCACCTCGGTTTTGGAAATCCGGTTCATGATCCGGTAAAACATCCTCGCAAAAAAAGACCTGATCGGCGGCTCGCCTTTTCTTGTGACACGCCTTGTCGCCACAGAATCATATCCCTGTTCAATATAGCCGTACATCTCAGGCAGTAACGACGGAGGATCCTGAAGATCCGCATCCATCAGTACCGCCATATCTCCCTTTGCTTTCTGAAGCCCGGCATAAATCGCCGCCTCCTTGCCGAAATTTCTGGAAAAAGAAAGCATATGGACACGCTCGTCCTGTGCGCGCAGCTTCCGGATCTCTTCCACAGTTCTGTCTTTGGAGCCGTCGTCTATATAAATCATTTCGATTTCTATCTCTTTTTCTGCAAAAAAAGAAGAATTTTTTAACAATTCATCGTAAAAATCCCTGATGTTTTCTTCCTCATTGTAACAAGGTACGATAACACTGAGTAATTTCATGTAAATCCCTGTGCCTTTCATCAATTAACTGCCAAAATCCGGCGGTCTTTGTATATTCTAGCATAAATGCACAAAAAAAGGAAGAGACGTCTCTCTTCCCTTCTCCCGATGTGCAGCAGTCCAGCCTGCGCCGAACTGTTATCATGCTGTTATACCAGGCCGTATTTCAGCCGGATGAAATCTGCCACCGTAGCAATATACTCACTGTTAGTCGGTCTGTTGTTATCCCATGAATTACAGTAGCCGAATAGCTGCTCAAATAAAGAGCTGTTTCCCCTCTCCCACGAAACTTCGATCGCATTACGGATTGCACGTTCAATCTTTTGATCTGTTGTCTGATACATTTTGGCCAGATCCGGATATAGCAGTTTGGTGACACTTCCTACCAGCTCCATGTCTTCCGCGCACATCTCCACCGCACTCCTAAGATACTGATAACCTCGTAAATGCGCAGGTATGCCCAGTTCCAACATAAAACCGGATATTGCCTGCTCCAGTTCCTGTCTGGACACAACATTCTCCTGTATCATTCCCTTTTTACTCCTTTGCGCATCAGTTTATTGGCGTAGTTCCATTGCTTGACTACATCATAACAGAAGGATCAAATGAAGTAAATAGTAAGTTATCGCCCGCGCAAAATACAATCTGTTTACATTCTGGCCGAATCTACATTTTCTTTAAACCACTCATAGGCAAGGCCGATCCCCTCTTCCAGTTCAACCTTATGCTGCCATCCCAGTTCATGAAGTTTAGTCACATCCGTAAGCTTGCGGGGTGTGCCGTCCGGCATATCGCGGTTCCATACGATCTCTCCCTGATAACCCACGGCCTTCTGCACTGCTGTGGCAAGTTCTTTAATGGTAACCTCCTTACCCGTTCCGATATTCACGTGCTGCTCCCCGCTGTAATTTTCCAGTAAGAACACACAGGCATCCGCCATATCATCCACATAAAGGAATTCCCGCAGCGGTGTGCCGGTTCCCCACAATTCCACTGCAGGCGCACCGTTCACTTTAGCCTCATGGAACTTGCGTATCATGGCCGGCATAACGTGGGAGCCTTCCAGATCGTAATTGTCGTACGGGCCATAAAGATTCGTAGGCATACAGCTTATGAAATCATCTCCGTACTGTCTCTTGAAAAATCTGCACATCTCAAGCCCGGCGATCTTGGCAATCGCATAAGCCTCATTTGTCTCCTCAAGGGGTCCTGTCAAAAGAGCGTCTTCCGGGATAGGCTGGGGCGCCATCCGCGGATAAATGCATGTGCTTCCGAGGAAAAGCAGCTTCTTGACATGATAATCGTGACAGCATTTGATCACATTACACTGTATCTGCATATTTTCATAGGCAAAATCCGCAGGTGTCGTATTGTTGGCATTGATGCCCCCCACCTTGGCTGCCGCCAGCACTACCACATCCGGTTTCTCCGCCTCAAAAAAATCCCTCACTGCCTGCTGATTCGTCAGGTCCAGTTCCCTGTGCGTCCTGCCGATCACATTGTTAAATCCTTTCGCTTCCAGATTCCTGACAATGGCACTGCCTACCAGTCCTCTGTGTCCCGCCACATAAATTTTGTCTGTACGGTTCATCCTTCTTCCTCATTCCTTTCTTTCACCCGTAACATGATTTGACAAAACATCTCCCATGTTACGGGGCAATATTCTCCGAAACGTTTATTCATAATTCACTTCATTTCAGCGCTTCTTCGTGTTCATAATCGAGTTTGTGGCAAGCACTGCGCAGACACAAATCCCGCAATTGAAAATTTCAATTTTCAATCTTATTCCTGTTTATTATATCAAAAACAGAAGGGTTTGCAATTCTTTGGCATTTTTATTTCCCGGCCTCCGTGCCCGGGAGTTTGACACTTCCGTTTAAACATCATAACACATAAACCTTGTATTTAAGCCTGCTTTTGGCTTATTTTTTTG